>Ga0307511_10001773_pt1 | contig 22686 bp, 17 predicted proteins | sample 13_EM_MG_FD_200266 | JGI IMG/M metagenome (GOLD analysis project Ga0307511, IMG submission 200266) | Populus trichocarpa ectomycorrhiza microbial communities from riparian zone in the Pacific Northwest, United States - 13_EM | ecosystem: Host-associated > Plants > Roots > Unclassified | place... | reverse complement strand
TTGACGTGTTCATCAGCCCCGAGCAACTGGTTACGGAATACGTCGAGCGCCTCATCAAGTACCCCGGCGCGCTCCAGGTACTGGACTTCGCAGACGGCAAAGTGCAGTTGGTCGGTGTTCGCGCGCTCAATGGCGGACCTCTGGTTGGCCAGCACTTGCGCGAGTTACCTCTGCACTTGCCCAAGGCCGCCGCGCGCGTGGTCGCCATTTATCGGGCTGGCAGGAGCGTGCCGCCGGCAGGCGACACCGTAATCGAAGATGGTGACGAAGTATTTTTCCTCGTAGCACGCGCCGATATTCGCCGGGTGATGAACGAATTGCGCAAGCAGGACGACCCCGTGAAGCGGGTCGTGATTGCCGGTGGCGGCAACATCGGCTTGCGGCTCGCGCGAACGCTCGAGAAGAGCAGCCAGGTGAAGCTGATCGAACGGGACGTGCGACGCGCGCGCAAGGCATCCGAGCTCCTCGAGAACGCCATCGTGTTGAACGGCGATGCGGCCGACGAAGAGCTGCTGATCGAGGAGAACATCGACAGCGCCGACGTATTCGCCGCCCTCACCAACTCCGAAGAAGCCAACATCCTGTCGGCGATGCTGGCCAAGCGGCTGGGCGCTCACAAGGTCCTGGCGCTGATCAACAAGCCTTCGTATGCCGATCTGATCGAGAGCAGCATCATCGACATTGCGATCTCTCCGCAGACGATTACGATTGGCTCACTCCTTGCCCATGTCCGCCGCGGCGATGTCGTGCGCGTGCATTCGCTCAGACGCGGCGCCGCGGAGGCACTCGAGGCGGTTGTGCATGGCAATGAGAGCAGCTCGCGCGTGGTTGGAAAGCGAGTGGAGCAGTTAGATCTCCCGGAAGGTACGTCCATAGGTGCAATCGTGCGCGGCGACGACGTCATGATGGCTCACCATGACACCGTAGTGCAGGAGGGCGACCACGTAATCCTGTTCCTTTCCGACCGCAGGCATCTCGAGGCGGTCGAGCGCCTGTTCCTGCGAACTTCGCGTTAGGGGTCTGTACGAGTGCTCGCAGTAGCGCACGTTCTCGGGCTGTTACTGGCGTTTTTCGGCGCGACTTACCTTCTCCCCATCGGCTGCTCGATCTTCACGGGTGACGGCCTCGCGTTGTTCTTCGTTGTGGCAGCGGCAAGCAGCACTGGAGCGGGACTGCTCGTAGTGGCTGCGACGATGCGCCACCGGCGTGAGCTCAAGCCCCGGGACGGATTCCTGCTGGTGACGCTGGGCTGGCTCGCGACGTCGGCTCTTGCCACCATCCCGCTGTTGATGGCCCTGCCCGGTCTTACTTTCACCCGGGCGTACTTCGAAACCATGTCGGGGCTGACCTCGACCGGCTCGACCGTGTTGGTCGGGCTCGACGACCTGCAGCCCTCGCTCAACCTCTGGCGCCACGAGCTCGAATGGATCGGAGGTCTGGGCATCATCGTGATGGCGCTCGCCGTGTTGCCGCTGCTGGGCATCGGCGGAATGCAACTCTACAAAGGCGAGACCCCGGGACCGGTCAAGGATGAGAAGCTTGCGCCCAGGATTGCCGAAACCGCCAAATCCCTGTGGCTGGTGTACACGCTCATCACGGCAGCCGGGATCATTGCCCTGCGGGTTTGCGGCATGTCCTGGTTCGATGCCATCTGCCACGCGTTCTCGGCTGTCGGGCTGGGTGGGTTTTCAACTCACGACGCCAGCATCGGTTATTTCAATTCGGTGTCCATAGAGCTCGTGCTGATTGCGCTGATGCTCATCGCGTCGTTGAATTTCGCACGCCACTTTGTCGCCTTGCGGAGGTTGTCACTGCAACCCTATGCGCGCGATCCGGAGTTCAGGGCGATCTTCGCGGTCGTTGGCGTCAGCGTGGTGATGATCGCCGTGATACTCACCTGGCACTCGAGCTACCCGAGCTTCTTCATCTCTTTGCGCCACTCGATTTTCAACGTGGTGTCGATGGCGACGACCACGGGCCTCGTAACCCAGAACGTGGACGCATGGCCCGTGTTCGCGCCCTTCTGGATGCTGTTCCTGTCGTGCATAATATGCAGCACCGGTTCCGCGGGCGGCGGCATCAAGATGTTTCGTGCGCTGTTGCTCGCGAAGCAGGCGGGACACGAGCTCAAGCTGCTGGTGCACCCGAGCGCGGTGGCGCCGGTGCGGGTGGGTGGCCGGCCGATCCCTGACCGGGTGGCGAGCGCAGTGCTCGGCTTCATCTTCCTTTATTTCATGACAGCCGCGCTGCTCACCTTTGCGCTGCTGTTGACGGGATTGGACCTGCCGTCCTCAGTCGGTGCGATCGTCGCCTCCATCAACAACACCGCTCACGGGCTTCATGCTGACGGACCGGTGCGCAACTACCACGCCCTTACGGCTACCCAGACTTGGATCTGCACTGCGGCGATGTTGCTGGGCCGGCTCGAGATCTTCAGCGTTATTGTCCTGTTCACGCCCGCGTTCTGGCGCAAGTGACTCACAGCTAGTGATGAATGTAGCTCTCGAGCTGCTCGATGGTCTGCTGCTGTTCGGCGATGACCGCTTTCACCAGGTCGCCGATCGACACCATGCCGACGACCTGGCCGCCGTCGACAACGGGTAGGTGGCGGACCCGGCGGTCGGTCATGAGCTTCATGCAGTCCTCCACCGTCTGGTCGGGTGAGACGGTGATCACCGGCGAGCTCATGATCTGCCAGACCGGTGTCTCGGCAGAGGAGCGGCCGTGCAGGATCACTTTCCGGGCGTAGTCGCGCTCGGAGATGATGCCCTGGAGCTCGGTACCCTTCATCACCAGGAGGGCGCCGACGTGGCGCTCGGCCATCTGGCGTATGGCCTCGAGGACCGGGTCCTCGGGCTCGACGCAATACAAGGTCCGACCCTTGGTATCGATGAGCTGTCTTACCTTCACGATGACTGTCCCCCTTAGAAACGTCATCCCCCTGAAACGAGTATTAGCGCGCCGCGACCTCCACTGTCAATGCAACGTTGGCAGTTACGACGAACGAGCCTGACTGTATCGGGGTCGGCGCAGGGCCCGGGGCGTCGCGGGAGTCCATGACCGACATGTCGGGCGCCGCGTTCGAGGGCTCTCCAATTTCCTCCACTGTCAGGGTGCGGACGATCCTGAGGTTGAGGGCGGATGCCAGGGCATCCGCGTTGGCTTTCGCTTTCAACGCCGCTTCGCGTATCGCTTGCGAATGCAACAGCTGTGGATCGCGAACCGTAAACCGGACGCTCTCGACATGATTCGCCCCGGCTTGCGTTGCCGTGTCGATGACCGGGCCAACCTTCTCCAGATCATCCACTACGACACGTACGACATTCATCGCAGTGTACGAACTGACAGATGCCTTGCCGCCGATGGGCCGGTATTGATAGTCCGGACTCAGCGTGTAGTTGATTGTTTTTATGTCGGCATCGACACCCAGGAGCTTGTGCAAAGCGGTCAGGACGCTGTCGATCTGCCTCGCATTCTGCGTGGTTGCACTCAGCGACTGTTTCTCCTGTGTGAGAACCCCGACATCGATCTGCGCGCGCTCCGGTTTTGCGCTGACCGTTGCATCACCCGTGACGCGAATTGACGACAAGGGTGACGTAATTTGTTGACCATTGACCTGTGACATGGCGCACGTGAGAAGCGCCGCGAAAAAGATTTTCATGAGTGCATGTCCGGCGGTACGAGTTACCGTATTCTACGCAATGCGCCGCAACGTGCGGCAGTTCATAGTTTGAGTACCTGGGAGCACACCCGCATGCGACGTGGCGGTATACAACATCAGATGCCTACCCATCGCGAAATCACTGTGGCGCCCGACCGTTTTGAGGTCGCCGGGGACGATGCGATCCTCGTCACAGAGCTGCGTTCCGCGATCGCGGTTTGCGTGTACGACGCGGTTGAGGAGGCCGGAGCGTTGCTTCACCTGCGCTGCATCGTCCGTTCCCCAAAGCCCGTGGATATGACAGATTCGACTCTGGCCACCGAGCTGCTGCTGCTCGACCGGTGTATCGAGTCAATGCGTGAACTGGCTCCCAGTGCCCGCAACCTCCAGGCCCGCGTGGTGGCCCACCTCTCCGATCTCCCGCAGGCGCAAGAGACGTTCGACACCATACTGGGCATGGTCCAGGACTTCCTCACCGATGCCGGTGTGAGGGTGCTACCGCTGGACCTGGCGGCAGGCCAGGTCCGGGCTTTGCGTTTCCGGCCGAGCATGGGTTGGCTCCAGACCCGGTAGCAAGCCGCAGTTACGATCTAAGGTTCCCTTCGGAACCGTTCCCGGACGTAAGCGTTTCTGCTTCGGTGAAACGTCTGGTTTGTGTTTCCAATCGGATTTCGCTGCCTCGCCGCGGCGCTACACCCGGAGGCCTCGCGGTGGGGGTCCTCGCCGCCCTTCGTCATACGGGCGGCGTTTGGTTTGGGTGGAGCGGCGAGACTTCCGAGGTCCCTGCCGAGCAACCTGAGACTGTGACGCGCGGCAATATTCGATTTGCCACCATCGACCTGCAGCCCGCGCTATTCGACGCTTACTACAACGGGTACTGCAATGGCACGCTGTGGCCGCTGTTCCATTACTTCCCGGACCGGTTTACCCACGAACAGCGGCAGTACGACGCTTACCAGGCGGTCAATGCGCAGTTTGCCCGCCAGCTACTGAAAATCCTCAGGCCTGGGGATGCGGTCTGGGTACACGACTACCAGCTCATTCCGCTCGGCCGCTACCTGCGGGAGCTGCATTTCGACGGACCCATCGGCTTCTTTCTGCACATTCCGTTTCCGCACCTGCAGATTCTGCGTCTGCTGCCGAACTACGCTGAGCTGGTACGTGACATGTGCCAGTACGACCTGGCCGGCTTTCAGACTGCAGACGATGTGCGCTCCTTCCTCTCCTGTCTGGAAGGGTCACCCTGCGAGCTCCCGGCCGATCGGCACCTTGAGGTTGCGGGGCGCAGCGTCCGACTCGGCGCGTATCCCATCGGTATCGATGTCGATGGCGTGATCAATGCGGCGGCGACGACTTTTGCTCAGGAGACGGTGCAGCGGATGGCGGTCAGCCTGATGGGCCGGAAGCTGATCATCGGTGTCGATCGCCTCGACTACACCAAGGGGCTGACCGAGCGATTCGCCGCCTACGAGCAGTTCCTGGAAGCATTCCCGGAGAATCAGGGCAAGGTGACGTTCCTGCAGATCGCCCCGCCCAGCCGCTCCGATGTACTCGCCTACGGCGAGATCCGCAGGGGACTCGAGCAATGCGCCGGGCGGTTGAATGGCCGCTTTGCGGAAGCGGATTGGACCCCGATCCGCTATCTGAACCGCGACTACACTCACGCCACACTGATGGGCTTTCTGCGGGCGGCAAAGGTCGCCCTGGTCACGCCTGTGCGCGATGGCATGAATCTCGTCGCGAAGGAATTCGTGGCTGCGCAGGATCCCGAGGATCCGGGTGTGTTGATTCTGTCGCCGATGGCCGGCGCGGCCCAGGAGCTTCGCAGTGCCCTGCAGGTCAATCCCTACGACAAGCGTGGGATGGCGATGGCGTTGCAGGCAGCGTTAAACATGCCACTGGATGAGAGACGGCAGAGGCACGATGACATGATGGCGGCTGTGCGCCAGCATGACATCCACAACTGGTATGGAAGCTTCGTCCACGATCTCACCGGTGAGAATTTGCGCCGCGCGGCGGCGTGAGCGCCAGGTCCTTGCTGTACACGACGTTCATGACGTTATCGTACCAGCCGGCCACTTCGGGTTTGACCAGGTGCTTGTTGACGTAGAAGTAGATCGGCATCAGCGGATGATCCCGCAACACAACGCGCTCGGCACTCTGCAACAGGTCACCACGCCGGGCCAAGTCGATCTGCACAGCAGCGGCGCCCACCAACGAGTCATATTCCGCGCTGTGGTAATGGGGCAGGTTGATGCCGAAATTGCTCTTGAAGTATTGAGCGAAGGTGTAGGCATCGTTGTAGTCCCCCGACCAACTCGAACGAAACACCTCGACATCACCGCGGTCGATATCCTGCAGCAGTGATTTGAACTCGACGGCCGTGAGGCGGGCTTCGACGCCCAGCGCTTCCTTCCACATGGATGCCACAGCGACGGCCACCTTGTTATGAACCTCTCCAGCGTTGTAACGCAACTCGAAGCCCAGCGGCTTTGCGGCTGAGTAGCCGGCCTGTGCGTACAGCCGGCGTGCCTCGGCAATTCGCTCAGGCATGGGCCGGTCGCGATAGTCAAAGGATTGCGAGGTGTAGCGATTGACCCCCGGCGGGACCCAGCCATAGGCCGGCAGCTCACCGACACGCAGCACACTGTGAGCCAGCTTGTCCCGGTCGATCACCAGGGAGAGCGCGCGTCGCAGGCCGGGGTTGTTCTTGAATGGCGCCCTGTCGAGATTGAAACCGTAGAAGTAGGTAGTCAATTGGGGGGCGATGTGAAGCTCTCCGGCAAGATTCGCCTGGATCCAGTCGAATTGCCCGCGGGGGACCACGTAGGTCGTGTGCAACCCACCGGCGCGATAGCGCGTGAGCTCTGCGTTCTCGTCCGGGATGAGAAGGTATTTGACCGCATCGAGACGTGTGGCGGCGTCATTCCAGTAGTAGTGATTGCGTGTCGCGAGGATATGGGAGCCCTGCACCCATTCTTTCAAGACGAAGGCGCCGTTCGAGACCATGACTCCAGGCTTGGCCAGCTCAGCCGGACGGCGAGTCAACGTGGGTCGATGCACCGGGCACGTACTCGGGTGCGAGAGCAGGGTCGGCAGATAGGCGGCGGGTGAGGCCAGATCGATGACGACGGTCGAGTCATTGGGCGCATGAGCCCCCAGGGACTCTGGCGGCTTTTTCCTTGCAACAATGTCACTGGCGTTCTCGACTACGTCGATTACCTGGGCGTAGGCCGAGGCGGTCGCGGGATCGGCGAGTCGCTGCAAGGCCGCTACGAAATCGGCCGCGACGACCCGCTCGCCATTCGACCAACGCGCGTCCGGGCGGAGGTCGAAGGTGTACTTCTTTCCGTCGGCGCTGACCGTCCAAGCGGTTGCCACACCGGGAGCCACGGCGGCGGCCTTGTCGAGTGTGGTCAGGCCTTCGCACAGGTCGCGCAGAATTCCCTGGGATTCGACCGAACGGGCCTTTTGTGGATCCAGGGAATCCGGCTCCGCGCCAGCGCCGCGCAACAGGGTTGCGCCGGGCGGTGCGGCGGCTGTTATGTTGCTTTCGGGCGAGCGCGAGCAGGCTCCTAGCCACAGGAGAGCCACCACCAGAGCGATGGGCTGCAGTGGGCCGAATATCATCCGAGTCACGCGCAAGCGTTCAACCGCTTCGGGTTGTTCGCCGGTCACGCGGCCAGGCGCGCGTCCCGGTACGCGATTCAGCGGGCACGGGCGCCTGTCTGACTGGACCTGCTGGTGTTGATCTGCTCACGCAAGGTCTGAGCTGCGGAACGTGCCGCGGCGGTGAAGTCGTCATCGGCGCCCGCGTAGAGTATGCCGCGGGATGAGCTGATGATGAGCCCAGTGCCGTCGGCCGTTTGGCCGCTGCTCACGGCCGCCGCAACATCGCCGCCCTGCGCGCCCACTCCGGGAACGAGGAACGGCATAGTCCCGACAATCTCGCGGACCTCCGCCAGCTCGCGCGGGTATGTCGCACCGACGACGAGAAGGCAGTTACCACGCGAGTTCCATTCACGTGCAGCCAGATCCGCGACTACTTGATACAACTTGCGGCCGCCGACTTCCAGATCCTGCAGATCCCGGCTACCCGGGTTGGAGGTGCGGCACAGGATGATGACCCCTTTGTCAGCATGCTTCAGGAAGGGCTCGAGCGAGTCACCGCCCAGGTAGGGATTCACAGTGACTGCATCGGCACCGTAGCGCTCGAACGCCTCGATTGCGTACCGCTCGGCCGTATTGCCCACATCCCCGCGCTTGGAATCGAGGATCACGGGGACGCCGGGATAACTTCGATGGATATACTCGATCGTTCGCTCGAGCTGGTCTTCCGCTTCGTACGCGGCATAGTGCGCGAATTGCGGTTTGTATGCGCAGACGAGGTCGGCGGTCGCGTCGATGATCGCTTTGTTGAACTGGAATATCGGCGAGGGCTGAGCGGCGATGTGGCGCGGGAAGCGCTCGATTTCCGGATCGAGGCCAACACACACGAGGGAGTTGCTGCGTTCCCAGCTGCGCGCCAGCCTGTCGATGAACGCACTCATGCTACGACCGAGCGGTTAACGAGGGAACCCCCAGCGGGGGCGAGGGAATCCCCAGCGGGGACGCGCGCCCGGTCTTTCATGCTGCGCTTCTTCAGGTGTACGAGCAGGATGGAGATGGCGGCGGGCGTCACGCCAGGCATGCGGCTCGCCTGCCCGACTGTGGCGGGACGCGCCTCTGCCAGCTTCTGGCGTACCTCGTGCGACAAGCCGGCGACCTGCAGGTAGTCGAGCTCCTCCGGCAAACGGGTGTCTTCGTTGCGCTGCTGGCGATCGATTTCGTCCTGCTGACGCTCGATGTAGCCCGCGTACTTGGCGCGCACTTCGATCTGCGCGCGAACCTGTGGTGGAACGCGGTCATCTACACCGGACCAGTCGGGCCCCCCGATAAGCTCCAACAGAGCGTCGTAGTTCACTTCCGGACGCAACAGCAGCTCGAAAGCCGAGTAATCGCGGCTGAGCGACGCGCCGCCCAGGACGCGGCTTGTCCATTCCGACGACACGTCGGCCGGCTTCACGCGAGTCGCGCTCAAGCGCTGGAACTCGAGGTCGGAGAGCCGCCGCTTGTCTTCGAACAAGCGCCAGCGTTCGTCGTCAACAAGTCCAAGCTGACGACCCAGCGGCGTCAGTCTCAGATCGGCGTTGTCCTCGCGCAGCAGCAGCCTGTGCTCCGCGCGACTCGTGAACATGCGGTAGGGCTCGCTCGTGCCGCGGGTGACGAGATCGTCGATGAGCACACCGATGTAAGCCTCGCTGCGCTTAGGGAGCCATGCCTCACGGCCCTGGCATCTGAGCGTTGCGTTGATACCGGCAACCAGTCCTTGTGCAGCGGCTTCCTCGTAGCCGGTGGTGCCGTTGATCTGTCCTGCGAAGAACAGGCCTTCGAGACTTCTGGTCTCGAGCGATGGCCGCAGATCCCTTGGATCAAAAAAGTCATATTCGATTGCGTACCCGGGCCTGGTGAGGTGCGCGTTCTCGAAGCCGCGGATCGTGCGCACGAACTCGTACTGCACGTCGAATGGCAGGCTGGTGGAGATCCCGTTGGGGTACACCTCGTTGGTCGTGAGGCCTTCGGGCTCAACGAAAATCTGGTGCGACGCCTTGTCCGCGAATCGCACGACCTTGTCCTCGACGGAGGGGCAGTAGCGCGGCCCCACACCTTCGATGCGGCCGGTGAACATGGGCGAGCGATCCGTTGCGGCCCGAATGATCTCGTGCGTTCGCTCGTTTGTATTCGTAATGAAACAATTGATCTGCCGAGGGTGCTCACTGTCGCGCCCGCCGAACGAAAACACCGGTGTCGGAGTGTCGCCTGGCTGGGCAGTCATGACAGAGAAGTCCAAGGTTCGCCCATCGATGCGAGGGGGCGTCCCCGTCTTCAGGCGCCCCACGCGCAGAGCCAGCTCACGCAGTCGGACTGCAAGCTGGTTTGACGGTGGATCGCCCGCCCTACCGCCTTGGTAGTTATCCAGGCCCACGTGGATGCGACCGCCCAGGAACGTGCCGACGGTGAGCACGACAGAGCGTGCTTCAAACGTAATGCCGGTTACCGTGACGACGCCGCGTACGGTCTGGCCTTCCACCAGCAGATCGCCCGCCTCTTGCTGGAACAAGGTGAGGTTCGGCTGGTTCTCGAGAACAGTTCGGATCGCCTGCTTGTAGAGCTGACGATCTGCCTGCGCGCGCGTGGCGCGTACGGCAGGCCCCTTACTGGCGTTCAGGGTTCGGAACTGAATTCCGGCTCGATCCGTGGCGCGCGCCATGACACCGCCGAGCGCATCTATCTCCCTGACCAGATGACCCTTGCCGATGCCTCCAATGGCCGGATTGCAGCTCATCTGCCCCAGTGTCTCGATGCTCTGGGTCAGCAGGAGAGTGCGCGCGCCCATCCGGGCGGCCGCCAATGCCGCTTCCGTGCCGGCATGGCCTCCGCCAATGACGATCACGTCAAAGGTTTGGGCGAAACGCATCGAATTCCTAGGTCCAGGTGGTGGCTGACAAAAAGAGCTGTCGCGTATTGTAGGGCTGCAGGCTCTACGAACAAGGCTATACCTCGGTTCGCGTGAAGTACCCGACCGTATCCAAATTGCTAGCTCTCGGGCTAGTCGCCGCGGGCATCACTGCTGGGGCCACGGGCATCACTGCTGGGGCCACGGGCATCACTGCTGGGGCCACGGGTATCACCGCTGGTGCCGCGGGTGCGACCGCTGGGGCCGCCGGCGTCGCCGAAGGACCCTCACGCACAGCGGCTTCGGTGGCTCAAGTTTCGGCGGCTCCGGGCACGGCGTCAGCGTTGGCGCTGTCGGCCTGCCAGCTCGAGGATCCCGTGAAGGTGCGCGTCGTGCTGGCCGAATGCGGTGAATTGAGCGTGCTCGAGAATCCGTCTGATTCGAATGGGCGGCGCATACGGCTGCATATTGCTCGGGTGCCGGCTATCAACAGGCATAAGCAGCCGGATCCGTTGTTCGTCCTAGCCGGTGGGCCCGGCATGGCTGCGACGACTTTCTATGCGTCGGCAGCCTTCTCGTTTGAGCGTATTCATCGCGACCGCGACATCGTGCTGATCGATCAGCGTGGCACGGGCCAGTCGAATCCGCTGAATTGTGCTCTCGATGACAACGATTTGTACCGCGCTTCGGACGCTGAAGTTGCCGCTGATGCGCGCCGCTGTCTGGCAACGTTGGAGAAGACTGCAGACGTTACGTTCTATACGACAAGCGTTGCCGTGCGGGATCTTGATTCGGTGCGCGCTGCCCTGGGCTATCGGCGAATCAACCTATATGGTGTTTCATACGGAACGCGCGTTGCTCAACACTATGTGCGCCGATTCCCCGATCGCACGCGCAGCGTGATCCTCGACGGGGTCGTACCACCCCAGCTTGCACTCGGACCCGCAATTGCACTCAACGCGGAGCGAGCACTCACGCGCATTCTCGCGCGCTGCGCCAACGACAGTGAGTGCAATAAGCACTTCGGCGACCCTTATGCCTCTTACCGTGCACTTCGCAGCTCCCTGCAAAAACATCCGGTGTCCGTGAGTCTCGCAGATCCGACGAGCGGCGAGTCTTCCAGGTTCAACTTCACGGGATACCACCTGGCAACCGTTCTGCGGCTTGGAAGTTATACGGCTGAGCAGGCGGCACTTCTGCCGCTGATGCTGCACAGCGCGAGCGAGTCGGTCAATTTCACGCCGCTTGCTTCGCAATTCCTCCTCGTGAACCGCTCGTATGGCGATGCGCTGGCTTACGGCATGCACAACAGCGTGGTCTGCAGCGAAGACGTTCCGTATTGGGACCTGCAGAAGGTGAATCGGACCGAGCTCGAAAAGACCTATCTCGGGACAGCTCAACTCGATGGACTGCGGAGCATCTGCTCTGCCTGGCCGCACGGACCGATTGATCCGGATTTTCATGCACCGTTGCGCACCGACATCCCCATATTGCTGTTATCCGGAGAGGACGATCCTGTGACGCCGCCTGGTGATGCCGAGGAAGCCCGACGCGCCTTCAAACACAGCGTCCACGTGGTCCTGAAAGGGTTTGGTCACGGACAGCTCACGGCCCCCTGCGTGGACGGCTTGATGGCCAACTTCATGAGCCGCGGGGTTGTCGAGGGCCTGGATGTTTCGTGCGTTCAAAACGACCGACCGATGCCGTTCTTTGTAACGCTCGGTGGGCCGTCGCCCTGATCTGGTTGCGCCCATGATTGAAGCCAACAATCTGAGAAAGCATTTCGGGCGCGTGACTGCGGTTCGCGATGTGAGCCTGCGAGCTGCGGACGGGCGCATTACCGGGTTGCTTGGCCCGAATGGCGCCGGCAAGTCCACGACGCTTCGCATTTTATACACCGTCATTGCACCGGAGGTTGGCGACGCAACGATCGATGGCGTAAGCGTCGTGACCGACCCGCTCGAAGCCCGTCGGCGCATGGGGGTTCTGCCTCATAACGCCGGCATTTATCCGCACCTGAGCGCGCGAGAAAACATCGACTATTTCGGCGCACTTCACGGACTGGGTCTCAAGGAGCGTCAGTCCCGGACGATCGAATTGATCTCGTTGCTCGAAATGGAGGAATTTGCCGACAGGGCTGCTAAGGGATTTTCACAAGGACAGCGCATCAAGACCGCGCTGGCACGTGCGCTGATACATCGCCCCCGTAATGTACTGTTGGATGAGCCGACCAATGGATTGGATGTGATGGCGGTGCGGGGGTTGCGTCGTCTGCTGGTACGGCTGCGCGCGGAAGGTCATTGCATATTGTTCTCCAGTCATGTGATGCAGGAAGTGGGAGCGCTTTGCGATGACGTGGTTGTGATAGCGCACGGAACAGTCGTCGCCAGCGGCACACCCGAAGAGCTGCGTGCGCAAACAGGCGAGAGCAGTTTGGAAGATGCGTTCGTGCGACTCATCGGGACAGGTGAGGGGTTGTCTTAGTGCGTGCGATTCTGAGCGTGTTCCGGAAGGAGTTCCGGGAGAATTTGCGTGACCGTCGTACGCTGATCTCGGCGTTGATCTTCGGTCCTCTGTTTGGACCGCTACTGTTTGGAGCGGCGCTGTCACTCTCCATCGAGCGTGGTACATCTGAGGCGGACAAGCAGGTGACCTTGGCGGTATCGCATGCCGAGCGCGCACCGAACCTTCTGGCTCACTTGCGTCAATATGGCGTCAAGGTCGAATCTGTTGCTTACGACGATGCAGCAGCACGAGCAGCTGTCACGGAACACCGAAGGCCTTTAGTGCTTATGGTGACGGACGACTTCGGCTCGCGGTTTCAGGCATCCCAGCCCGCACCACTGTTGCTGTACGTTGATTCGTCCGATGCCAACAACAGCAAGGAGGTGTCGCGCATCAGAGTACTGCTGAATCAGTATGGGTCCTTGCTTGCGCGCTTGCGGGTGATGACGCGCGGCATCGACCCGTTGGTGCTGTCGCCAATTGTGATACACGACGTCGACGTATCTACCCCGACGAGTCGTTCCGTTCTTGCGCTGGGGACTCTCAGCTACCTCGTGCTATTGACGATGCTGATGGGCGGCATGTATCTGGCGATAGATGCAACCGCAGGGGAGCGGGAGCGAGGCTCGCTCGAGCCGTTATTAACGGTTCCTGTGCGTCGTGAACATCTCATTTACGGGAAGATTCTCGCCACCTGCGCATTCATGGCGCTGTCTTTATCGCTTACCGTATCCGCGTTTGCCATTGTGTTGCAGTTTGCCGGGCTGGAGCGGTTTGGAATGAGCGTCAATTTCGGGCCGCTGGTTGCCTTGACCGTGATCGTGTTCTGCCTGCCACTGGTGCCGTTGGGAGCAGCGCTCATGACGATTGTCGCGGCTTTCACACGCAGCTATCGCGAGGCGCAGACCTACCTGGGTTTGGTATTGCTAGTGCCGACGTTGCCGCTCGTATTCGCCGGCGTGCTCGGACTGCGGCCCACGGCCGGACTGATGGCAGTGCCGTCGCTGAGTCAGCATTTTCTGATCACGAGCCTGCTTCGGGATGAGCCCATACCGGGAGGGTTCCTGGCGTTGTCTGTTGGAGTCACGCTGGCCGTTGGGGCAATTCTCGTATTTATAGCGGGACGGCTATATCACCGGGAAGCGCTGCTGGGCTGATGCTGGGGCGTTGCCGCCAGGCGAGCGTGGGCGCACCTTTGCGATTTCCGAATCATCTTGATGAAGAGTCAGTGGCGTCAACGCCTGCTGTTGTCGCGCTATCACACCCGCGCCGGTGCTACGGCATACCGATTCTCCGACTGGCATGTCGTCGCATTCGGTATGTCGTAGCACCGACGCGCCTGGTGAAGTACATCCCGCTATGCGAATAGGGTGTCGCGGATACGCCTGGTGAAGTACATCCCGCTATGCGAATAGGGTGTCGCGGATACGCCTGGTGAAGTACGTCCCGCTGTGCGAATTAGGGCGTCGCGGATACGCCTGGCGGGTACATGCCGCTTTGCTCTGGCGAATGGCGACGGCGCGGCGTCAGCTGAGCTCGCCGTTCGTTCGCAGCATTGTTCGCAGCCGATATGCGTGCCTGTCCGCAAACGCACGCGCCTCCACTTCGAATCGATTGTTCCAATATCCTCGACGAACACACTCCGTCAGGTAGCTGCGGACGGTGAGCGTACGTGGCTCCCACTGTTTGATCACATGCCAATACTCATGGAGCATCAACCAGGGGTTGTCGAAGAACTCAGCGCCACTTCCGCGTAGGTAGATCCGGCGTCGGCGCGTCGTGGCAATGGCCCGGCCGTGAATACGCACGAACAGCGAATGCTCGAACACCCGGACGTGATGTACAGGACCCTCGAGCAGCACTTCTAGCGAAGCGCTGACCGTTTCGGGCAAAGTGATGGCACGTCCGATCCACGTCACCGGAACAGTATGATCTATACCGTCGGACATTCGAACCATCCCATCGAGCGGTTCCTGGGTCTGCTCCAGCCGCACGGGATTACCGCCGTGGCGGACGTCCGTTCCACCCCGTATAGCCGCTTTAACCCGCAATTCAGACGCGAGAAGTTGCAGGCGGCCCTTGCGAGCGTTGGGATTCAGTACGTGTTCCTCGGCCAAGAGCTCGGCGCCCGCAGCCAGGACCCCGCGTGCTACGACAGCGAGGGGAGGGTCAGCTACGCGAAGCTTGCCGGGACGGAGCTGTTTCGCAACGGCATTGCGCGGTTGAGAGCGGGGCTTGCCGATCATCGGATTTCGCTCATGTGCGCGGAGCGCGAGCCCCTCGAATGTCACCGCACGATTCTCGTTGCTCGCGAACTGGTGCGTGAGGGAGTTCCGGTAGCCCACATACTGGGCGATGGATCGCTCGAGCCTCACGAACACACCCTGCAGCGCCTGGCTGCGAGCCTGAAATTGACAGGTAGCGATGGCGATCTGTTCAGCAGTCCCGCAGATCTGATTGAACAGGCCTACGACCTACAGGCAGCGCGGATTGCGTATGTGAAGAAGGGTGTCTGAGCGAGAGCCAAGATCAGCCCACCTGCCTCATGCGCCGACCGCCGATGATGTGGTGCTTTCGCGCCTGTACGTAGACGTTTCCGCGACGTCCGTGCGAGACGTCGGACAGCGACGCTATTATTTTCCGATGCAGAAGCTGGAAAAAATCCGCCCCAGGAGATCGTCGCTGGTGAACTCGCCGGTGATCTCGTTCAGCGCCTGTTGGGCGCCGCGAAGCTCTTCGGCGACGAGCTCGCCGGCGCGGCGGTCCGTGAGTTGACGCTGGGCCTCGTCGACGTTACTTCTGGCGCGGGATAGTGACTCGAGGTGGCGCTGGCGCGCGGAGACTGTGCCTGTGTCAAGTGTTTGATAGCCCATGCAGAGCTTGAGATGGGCGCGCAGGGAATCCATTCCCATGCCGGTGGTGGCGGAGACGGTGATACGTGGTGGGCCTGCGATGGTGTCGGCTACGGGGATTCCAACAGCGAGATCGCATTTGTTGAGTATCAGCGTGACCGGCACGTCGGGGGGCATGCGAGCGCTCTCTTCGTGGAACGCGCTGGCGGTAGGATCTTCAGACGCATCAATAACAAACAACACGCGGTCGGCCCGGGTCATTTCGACTTTCGCCCGACGAATGCCTTCTTCTTCGACGAGGTCGCCGCCCTGCCGCAGGCCCGCAGTGTCAAGCACGTGCAGGGGCATGCCGTCGATATCAATTCGCTCGCGAACGACGTCGCGCGTAGTGCCGGGAATGGCTGTGACGATCGCAGCTTCATAACCGGCCAGCTTGTTGAGGAGACTCGACTTGCCAGCGTTGGGACGCCCGGCAATTACAACCGTCATCCCTTCGCGGAGCAGGCGCCCTTGGCGCGCGCTCTGTTCGACGCCGTCGAAGTGGTCACGCACGGCCTGAAAGCGCACGGACAACTGCTCATCGGCGAGGAAGTCGACTTCCTCTTCGGGAAAATCGATCGCCGCCTCGACATAGGTGCGCAGCTCGATGACCGCGTCAGTCAACCCGCGGATCATGGCGGAGAATTCGCCTTGCAACGAGCGCATGGCCGCGCGCACGGCGGCGCGGGAGCCTGCGTCGATGAGATCGGCTATCGCTTCTGCCTGTGCGAGATCGAGCTTGTCGTTGAGAAATGCACGCTGAGTGAATTCGCCGGGCAGCGCGCGCCGGCCCCCGATCTCGACGACGCGCGCGACGAGTGATTCGATGACCAGAGCTCCACCGTGGCCTTGCAACTCCAGAACATGCTCGCCTGTGTAGGAGTGCGGCGCGGGAAAGAAGAGCGCCAGACCAGCGTCGATCGTGTCCTGGTGCGAGTCGAGGAAGCGCGCGAATGTTGCTCGGCGCGGCAGCGGTAGCTCGCCGAGAATCACGGCGGCGATTTCGGGGACCTTGGGTCCTGAGACGCGCACGATGCCAACGCCACCGCGTCCGGGTGGCGTCGCTGCTGCCACGATGGTGTCGACCTTCCCCATGCGGCGGGCATTTTAGTGTGATTAAGTGAAAGGTGCCCGCGTCGCGTGGTCCGCGATTCGCAGGGCAGGGCCCGTGTCATTATCGGCACACGGGCCGGGTGTGCCCCAGCCTGCGGCACCGAACGGCACCCCGCCCAGGGTGCCCTATTTCACGTTTTCTTCTTGGCGTCTGCTGCTGCGATGCGGCGATTGATGTTCCATTGCTGCGCGATCGACAGGACGGTGTTCGTGACCCAGTAGAGGACGAGGCCCGCCGGGAAGAAGGCGAACATGAACGACATCACCAGGGGCATGAACATGAACACCTTGGCCTGGACGGGATCCGGAGGTGCGGGGTTCAGCTTGTATTGCGTAAACATCGCTGCAGCCATGATGGCTGGCAGAACGAACAGGGGATCGCGTGAGGACAGATCGTGGATCCAGAACGCGAAGGGCGCCTGGCGCATTTCGACGCTCTCCAGCAGCACCCAGTAAAACGCCAGGAACACCGGAATCTGGATGATGATGGGCAGACAGCCCGCAATCGGGTTGATCTTCTCGCGCTGATACAACTCCATCATTGCGCGGCCACGCTTTTCGGCGTCGTCCTTGTAGGTCTCCTGCAGATTTTTGATGCGCGGCTGCAGCTGCTTCATCTTGGCCATCGAGCGGCCGCTCGCTTCTGACAACGGATAAAAAAGGAGCTTCAGAAGGAAGGTGACCAGGATGATGGCCACACCCCAGTTGCCGAAGAAGGAGTCCACCGCGTCGAGAACGATGAACAGGGGTTGCGCCAGTACGTACAGATAGCCGTAGTCCGTCACGCGCGCCAGGTCGGGCCCTGTCGCCTTGAGCTGTCTTTGGAGCTTGGGCCCCACGAAGATGTCTGTGGCGTACTTGGCTGTCGCACCGGGAGCGACAGTTTGAGCCGGACCCTCGGCAGCCAGGCGGAATTGATCGCCTGCCGAGTTGAGCGTGAAGCGATACGGCTGGTCCTTTGGAGGCACGATCGCAGTGACGAAGTGATGTTGCAGCGCTGCGGTCCAACCATTGGTGACGTCGACGGAAAGGTGACTGTCGTCGTGGTCGGCTGTATCGAGCTTGCGATACTTCTTGCCGTCGTAAAGGGCCGGCCCGTGGTACGCATAGGTCTCAACGTTGAACATCGAGCGTTTCGTGCGCGGGTCGTTCCTGAGAATCTGTGCGTAGTTCGCCGCTGTCCACGGGGACTGGGAGTGGTTCTCGACGTCGTAGTCAATGTCCGCCCGGTATTCACCCCGGCGGAACACAAAAGTTTTGGTGACCTTGACACCGTCTTCGCTCGTCCAGGTCAGCGGGACACGCAACTCGTTGGCGTTGCCGAGCTGGTAGTCGGTCCGCGCGCTAGTCAGGAGGGTCAAATGAGTGGGTGTTGGCTGCGGGCCGGTCAATCCGGACTGCATCAGGTACAGCGTCTGTGGATCGTCCATGTTCTCGAGACGAACCGGCGTGGCCTCACCCTTGATCTTGGGATATTTGGGAAGGTCCACTCGCTGGAGAGTCCCGCCACGCGTGCTGATATCAAGATCCAACACATCCGTACGAACATGAATGACTGGCGGGGCGGCTGCGTCGGGCGTGGAAGATGCGGTGGACCCCGGCTCCGAGCCTGCGGCAGGCGTGGTGCCGGCGGTTGAACCCGCAGCAGCGGCGCCCTTCGCCGGAGTAGCCTCTTTCGGTGCCTGCGGTATCTGGTTCGCTAGATCGCTGTTGGCAGGAGGCGTGGGCGCAGCACCGCCATTGACGGGCCGCGTCGTGTTGGTCACTACGTCGGGACGTGGACCGTAGTCACGCTGCCACGCGTCGTAGTTGAGCCAAACCATCAACGCGAGCGCGACCCACAGGTAGATTCGGGGATTGTTAGTCATGTGGAGAATGATTGCAGACGGTCGGGGCGCCCAGTGCGCCGTTAGTGAGCGGCACGGGATCGAGTCCACCTGGATGCCAGGGGTGGCATCGTCCCAGGCGCTTCACGGTCAGCCAACCGCCGCGGAGCACGCCGAATCGGTTGATGGCCTCGAGCGCATAGTTGGAACAGGACGGATGGAATCGACATGTGGGACCGAGGAAGGGGCTCACGGTCCATTGATAGATTCGAATCAGGAGCGTGGCGACGTGGCGCATTGCTCTTTCACTTTATTCCAGAGCGCAACGAGGCTCGCGCGCAATTCAGGCCGCGGTGCATCTTTAGCCCGGTTGCGCGCGCTCACGATCAGGTCGACACCCGGCAGCTCATGCTGGTGCAGTCTGAACGACTCGCGGATGATGCGGCGGATACGGTTGCGTTCGACACCGCCGCCGGCGGTACGAACCGAAACGGCAAGACCGAGACGCGGCCAACCCTTGTCGTTCAAGAACGCGGTCACACCAAAGAATCCATTGCCAAACCGGCGCCCGCCAGCGTAGGCCGCATCAAAGTCAGACTTGCGACGCAGCCGCCGTTGCGCGGGAAGAGTAAGCCTTGCTGGGGCCGCGCTGTCGCAGGTCAAGGGGGCATTGTCCTTTCGATAAGCGTCCTGGCGATGGGGACGCCACAACGTCGGGTGAGCAACCAAGGACCGCATAGTCCTGGGTGCCCGGCGGCGTGCATCCAACGCGCGGACACCGCAGCCCGGCGTCGGCGCAAGTCCCGCATGTGTCCACCGGCCCGTCGCGCAGCCGGCAACGCCCAGCCAAGTACGCAGCGCGAGGGGCACAACACGCGGCCAGAGCGCGTTACCGCGCGCAACAAGAGGCGCGGCTTCTGCCACGCTTTATGGGATGAGCTTTCTACGGCCCTTGGCGCGGCGGCGTGCCAGAACGGCGCGGCCATTCTTAGTAGCCATACGTGCACGGAACCCGTGCGTGCGCGCCCGCCGCACTTTGCTCGGTTGATAGGTGCGCTTCATTGCATGGACTCCGTCTATGGTCCGTCTGTATCAAAAAGGGCGGCAAGGCTAAGCCGTTGAGCGCCAAGGTGTCAATAGATAATTCCCGTGCGCTGGGCGCAACTTCTCGGCCGGTGCTTCAGACGTAACCGGCTTCGTTGAGTGTCCCAGAGACTTCAGCGCGCGCGGCACTAGGTATAGACTGCGCAGCCCTTTTCTCAGGTCCCGTCGAGGCGGCCGCGGAGGCAGCGCGTGGAAGCGTCTCATTGGACTCAATGCATTTGCGCCTTGGAGGCTGAGCTTCCAGAGCAGCAGTTTAATACGTGGGTGCGTCCTCTGCAGGTGCTGGAGGGTGCCGGCGCGTTGAAATTGCTTGCGCCGAATCGATTCGTGGTTGATTGGGTGAATGCCAATCTGCTGCCACGGATCGGCGAGCTGCTGCGCGACCAGGGTGGTGGCGATATCCCGGTTGTCACTGTGGAGGTCGGTTCACGAGCTGCGCCTCAGGCTCGCAATATGCCAACGCCTCTTCCGCCCTCTCGTCCACGCCGCGCAGACGGTCTCGTGGTCGGCGCGCGATTGCAGGCCGATTTCACATTCGGGTCCTTCGTCGAAGGCAAGAGCAACCAGCTCGCGAAGGCAGCAGCCCTGCAGGTGGCTGAAAATCCAGGGCGCGCCTACAACCCACTGTTCCTGTATGGAGGTGTTGGTCTCGGCAAGACGCACCTGATGCACGCTATCGCGCATCTCATGAAGGAACGGGACGCTGAAGCACGGATTGCGTACGTTCACTCCGAGCGCTTCGTGGGCGACATGGTGCGCGCCCTGCAGCACAACTCCATGAACGAGTTCAAGACCGCGTATCGGTCGCTGGATGCGCTCTTCATCGACGACATTCAGTTCTTCGCGGGCAAGGATCGATCGCAGGAAGAGTTCTTTCACACCTTCAACGAGCTGCTCGAGGGACAGCACCAGGTCATCCTGACGTGTGACCGCTATCCGAAAGAAGTTCAAGGTCTCGAGGAGCGGCTCAAATCACGTTTTGGATGGGGACTGACAGTCGCGATCGAACCGCCCGAGCTCGAGACCTGTGTGGCCATCCTCATGTCCAAGGCACAGCATGCGGGTGTGATCCTGCCGGAGGAAGTCGCGTTCTTCATCGGCAAGCGGATCCGCTCCAACGTCCGCGAGCTCGAGGGTGCGCTCCGGCGCGTCATTGCCAACTCGCGCTTCACCGGGCATCCGATCACCGTCGAATTCACCAAGGAAGCGCTGAAAGACCTGCTGTCTCTGCAGGCGAAACTGGTTACGATCGAGAATATTCAGAAGACCGTTGCGGATTACTTCAAGGTACGCATGGCGGACCTGCTCTCAAAGCGCCGCAGCCGCTCCGTGGCACGTCCACGCCAGGTGGCGATGGCCCTGGCCAAGGAGTTGACGAGTCACAGCCTTCCAGAGATCGGTGATGCGTTCGGCGGCCGTGATCACACAACGGTGATGCACGCGTGCAAGCGGATCAAGGAGCTGCGCGACTCGGAGCAGCGGATGAGCGAGGACTATTCGAACCTGTTGAGAACCTTGGCGGGATGATGTGCAAATGCCTGTGGGCTGACTGTGGACAATTCTGTGGATAAAGTTACACACAGGCCACGCACAGGAGACTGCCAGCAAAGACCGGTTCTTGTGCGTCGCAAATATCGACGCAAGATACTGGAATCTATGCGAATTTTTTCTTATGACCGTTATCCACAGGCTCTATAGCAACAACAATCTGACTTCTTAAAGAAAGAAAGATAGAAGATATGAAGCTGACAGCTGCACGTGAAGATCTGCTCGCACCCCTGCAAAGCGTCATCGGCGTGGTCGAGCGTAGACAGACAATGCCGGTCCTCGCCAACGTGCTCCTGTCAGCGAGAGACAACCGCATCAACATCACGGGTACGGATCTCGAAGTAGAACTCGTAGCGACGAGCATGGTGAACGTCCAGCAGGGAGGCGACATCACCATTCCTGGCAGGAAGCTGCTCGACATATTTCGCTCGTTACCCGAGCAGGCAAGCGTAACGCTGGCCACTGAAGGCGAGCGGATGTCCATTAAGGCGGGACGGAGCCGCTTTACTTTGTCCACCCTGGCGGCCGCGGAGTTTCCGCTGGTGGAGGAAATCAATGCGCAGCAGACATTGACGATCGCCCAAGGCGAGTTCCGTCGGCTTATCGACAAGACGCATTTTTCGATGGCTCAGCAGGACGTTCGGTACTACCTGAACGGCCTCCTGCTGGAGACTGAAGGCGCCGCGCTGCGCGCTGTAGCGACGGATGGACATCGTCTGGCTTTGTGCGAAATGACGCTCGAGGACAAAGCCAAGTCAAACCAGCAGGTGATTGTGCCTCGCAAGGGCGTGCTCGAGCTGCAGCGGATCCTGGGAACCGAGGGGACGATTGAGCTGGCTATCGGAACTAATCACGTTCGCGCCCAGATCGGCGCTATTCGCTTCACTTCGAAGCTGATCGATGGTCGTTTCCCGGAGTACGGTCGCGTTATTCCTGCAAGTCCGACCCGCAAAGTTGAGGCAGATCGGGATTTGTTGCGCCAGGCCTTGCAGCGGACCGCCATTCTGTCGAACGAAAAGTATCGTGGAATCCGCCTCACGGCGCGTCCGGATTTGCTCGTGATCCAGGCGCATAACCCGGAGCAGGAGGAGGCGGAGGACCAGGTTGAGGTGACGTATCAGGGCGATGAGGTCGAGATCGGCTTCAATGTGAATTACCTGCTCGATGCGCTGGGGGCGATCGAGAGTGAGAAGGTTGAGATCGGGCTGACTGACTCGAACAGCAGCTGCCTGATTCATGCCCCGGGCACGACACACACGCGATACGTCGTTATGCCGATGCGCCTGTAGAGGGATCGCGGCAGCCTGCAGGCTGTCTGACGAAGTGAGGGCGCACTGCAACCCTATTGGCCTGAGATCCGAGCGGTGGGTGCGTACGGGCTTGTCGGCGGGTAACAGCAGCGAACTCGCAATCGATGTGGCGGCGAAACTGTGTGCGCTCCCTGCATCGTTCCCGCGCCGCAGAGGCAGAGCCAGTGCCGTCAAGGCCTGTTGTTGTCGCGCTATCACACCCGCGTCGTTGCTACGGCATACCGATGTTCCG
>Ga0307511_10001772_pt1 | contig 22690 bp, 23 predicted proteins | sample 13_EM_MG_FD_200266 | JGI IMG/M metagenome (GOLD analysis project Ga0307511, IMG submission 200266) | Populus trichocarpa ectomycorrhiza microbial communities from riparian zone in the Pacific Northwest, United States - 13_EM | ecosystem: Host-associated > Plants > Roots > Unclassified | place... | reverse complement strand
GAATGTAATGTGTTGTGGAACGCGTTGACGTCCAATACAGGTGATACCTGAAAAGGTATTATAAAGATACCAACGGCTGATCAGTCCGTGGTAGTAGGTTTTAACAGTTAGATTATTTTGTGGGTTAAAAAAAATGTAATGGGCGATGCAAATAGTAGCACCGCGGGCCGTTTAACAGAGTCTATACTATCACCGGAGTGATAGTGAATGTCTGTTATTGGTTCCGCTAAGTCGAGGACTCAGAGGGTCTTTGGGAGCATACAGATTTCCCAAGCGGGAATAGAATTAACAGGTGTAATCTCTCTGTATTGAAGCTATCTAAGGCTTGTCTGAACTCTGTTTGAAGTGATCTGATCTGAGAATCCTCCTCCAGAAGGGCGGAACGGCTCAGTACTTATACTCGCCGCCAAGCCTTCTGGAGTCTGTAAAACCTGTTTTCTGGCCTTTCCAGAAAACCTGCTTTCTGCCCGTTCCATAAAGCACTCACCAATGACCATATATACAGGTGTGGGAGGTCAGACCTCCAGTACTCAGAAATACAGGTGTGGATGCGTAATGCATGATGGTAAAGGAAAAGTACATAAGGACCGGATACGCTCAAGGTAATAGTACGTAAGGTACTATGCCCGAGCTATCTGGTAAACATGATAGGTGCTAGGAAATGCGTACTAAGGCAAATATAATAAACGGTCTTCCGTTACAGGGGATGGAATATGCAAGGGGTCTTACCAAACAGACCTATAACACATCTCTTACCTCTATTACAATTCCTTTGTTTTAACAATACTTCCACAGTGCATCTATAGCTAACTCTCTTATATACCTAATCAGGTTGCACACTACCAACCTGTTTAAAATTCCCTGTCGTCCTCGTCCTCTTTTCTCACAATAACTTGGAAACTGGAATTTCGTCTACAGTGGGTGTATCAATTGGAATACATAAGTAGGTAGTCTAGTGAAATGAAGGAAGTGCCTATATAATAGTGGTGGTAGAACCAAGGGAGAAGCTCGCTTGTATATTTGTAATAGTAATGATAGAGATCATGATAGTGATAGTATTTTTTAATTTTATTTTTAATAGTCAGTACTACCTATTGAAACCTAACGTTGGCGTATGAGGCAGCCCCAGTACATCTGGGAGGATACAGGCGCCGCGCATAATAATGTGGGGCTGCTGCCATGCAATCTATGCACAAAGTATCGTAGGAGATCCTTGCTTCCGGCCATGTGCCTTTCATGTGTAAATGGACCAAGGCTGCATTCCACAATCATGAAACCTCTGCCCCCCTGCCATTCTTGCCCGCCTTCCCACTATAAGTGGTGAGTCAACCTCGAGTTAACGAGATCCTGCCTCCATTACTGTTTATCGCTGCTGTATCTTCATTACTCCCCTTCATCCCTTTTTTGTGTAATATCCTCTTGCCATCATGGCAGAGTATATGTGGCCCAAGTATTCCTTTGGTGCTTCGAAATATATTGTATTCTCTCTATCCCCTTCCTTTATCCAGACTTCTTGATCGAGTTCCTCCCATTTTGTTATGTCCTTAACCCAGTTGGGTGTGAAGCGAGTCCAAGAGAAGACCATATGGTATTCAGACTCGATTGGTTCACATGGGAAGGTTGGACAATGAACTTTACCTATCCGATTGAGCTATTCTCTGTTGGGGCCCCGGTTGATTCATGTCGAAGTATAGGCTGATTGCGCTTCCTATCCCACTCGCATTTTCTCTGTCTAAACCCAGTCTATGTACTGTCATCCTCCCTGGTGGCTCTTCTGAGAGTAGGTATGCCTTCTGCCATTGCAACTTGTGTAGTCCCCAAGATGTCTCCTAGGATGGACCTATACTCAGTTCGCTAATCGGCTGATTCCTTGCTTTAGATGCCGATATGACCTCGAACCTACAGCAGCCTATGTCCCAGTTGGGTATGGACCGGATGGCCTATTTTGTCGCTTTCTTGATCCCAGAGCATGGTGGGGCGCCTTATGTGAGGTTGCGGATTGTCTGGAGGCCTGCCAGGAAGTCAGAGTCTGTTGCTATCATATCGCTATCATATCGCTATCCTCGTTCTCAAATGCTAGTATTACCGCCATTCTTTCCCTGTCAGCAATAGCGCATGTGGTGCCATTGTACAACCTTTAGATAGTAGGGTCTCTGAATTTGGCATTGCAGAATACGCCTTCTTCTACATTGGATTTGCTGCTGGTGCCGCCTATATAGCATATGCGCCAGTTGTCATCCTTTAGCCTGGCGATGCCCAATTGCCAGTATATTGCTATCTTATTTCTCTCTTCATCTGGCTTGTATATGGTATCTTTTGTAAATTTTTTTTCATAAAATCCTTACGACCTATAGACATTGTTTGTATGCGTATAAGGAGCCACCCAGCAGTACCGGAGAGATTCAAGCAGACGGGCAAGTTAATTTGCGGCCGCTATCACGAACTATGTACCAAAAGCCGAGGTTCTAAGAAAAGGAAAAGACCAAGAGCCCATCCTATACGAACATATAACAATATGAGAATGGACCAGAAACACGTCCAACAATCATTAGCTCTTCTGCTGCCTGTTGCCCAGCGGTCTCGTCGACCCCAACCCTCCTCCTATTGAGTGGTGAGTCAAAGTCGAGTTAACGAGATCCCATCCCTAATACTGTTACTGTCCCTCTTCCTCAGTTCTCCCCTGGTCCCCTTAAAACCTCCCCTGTCTCTATCTACCTATTATAGGGCTGTATATGTGCTCAAAGAATTCCTCCGTCGCCTTGAAGTATACCGCTTTATCCCCTTCTCCGACTTTCTTCCACACAGCTTTGTCTAACCCTTCCTACTTTGTTCTTGCCTCTAGGAATTCGGCTCTGGTTGCTTTGAAGCAGGAGCAATGGACCACAAGGGGGTGGCCTGTCTCTGGTGGCTCATCTGGGCAGGTGCAGTGCGGAAAGTTCCCATTGCCTATGTATTGAAGCCATTGTTTCTGGGGTCCTCTTTCTGTTCGTGTCCATGTGTAGGCTGATAGAGAGTGTCGCTTCCACTACGTTCTTTTTTGGCCAAAGGCCACTTATTTCTTGGCGTTCTTCCTAGTTGCTTTGCTAGTTGCCCAGATGACTTCAGTAGTTGCGATCTGGAGGGCCCCTGAGATGTAGCATAGCATAGACTCGTGTTGGGCCCGTTTCTCTGCTGCCTTGTTGCCTCTGATTCCTATGTGGCTTCGCACCTATAGGATGCTGATGTCCCTCTCTCCGGCCAGTCCTGCTTTGATTCGTAATTCGATGTCCTACCTGAGAGAAGTGCCTGACGCTAGATTGCATATTCTTTTGAACGCTGCTTATGAGTCCGAGGCTATGGCTAGCATGTTTTGGTCTTCCAGTTCCAGACATAGTGTGATAGCGAGGCTGGTATAGGGTAAGGTTAGTTAGTAAGAAGAGTGAGCCTTCTTCTTGGTCCCAGTGCGAGTTTTGCTCTGGCCGGATTCTGGTTAGGTAGAAGGCCTCGTAGATAGGGCTGTCTCTTGCCCTATCGGGTAAGGTGCCCTCATGCCCTACGAACATGTTAGGGGTTTCCTGTGGCCTCAGAAATCCGGGTATGAGTAGGTCACCTGTCCTGAGTGACTGAGCAGGCCAGCAGTCTGAGGGGATTCTCACACATCCACTAAGGGTGTGCTCAGGTAGTAATGAGTATTAAAAAAAAATCTAAAAATGAAAAAGGATCTAGAGATGTCGTTAAGCTTGTCACCGCGTGGTTCTATGTTGGCGATCTAGCGGAACTTCGGGTGGCTGCTACAATGATATGAGGCTGTAATGCCTGGTGTTCTACCCAGTTTATTACTGTTAGCTCAGGTTACATGCCAGTTCTGTTGTCCCGTTCCACTCTAAAGGTGAATGTCGTTAGGAGATAGGTATAGTAGTACTACTAGAATAGAACAAAAGGAGTGGACAGACAATCCATGATGTATATCTGCATGACTAGGAGGAGATAGCCCTCAACAAGATTAGATTCATATATGAGCGTGAGGTTTGGGAGTATATATGTGAGTATAGGTAGATTGCTATATGTATGTGACCCGACATAAGTTGACGTGACATACACAAAGGTGGATCACCAGGTGAATATGAGTCATGCAGGCACACCCGTGAGCTGTCAGACTATGTGGTTAGTGGCAGGTGGTTGTTAGATGCGTGTACGTAGGTTGGAGTTTTAGGGATGACCAGAATATAATTACAACATTCATCCTGTGTATGCATATATTTAGTTCTAGAAATAACCCAATCGACCTATTAGAAGGTAGTTCAGGCTATACTTACAGGCTTTTACCTTTCTCCGCCAATCATATTGATTTTAATACATATTAACTTAGTTACCGAATACTTGTATGACTGTCATTAAGTCCATTGATGAATGCTTATATAACTGTCACACTGTCATTATGTTCATTCTCAAATGTTCTCATATTAAGGGCCTGGGATTCCTGTCTTGCAACCACCTCCCATATGGGTGCTTGCATGTATGGGCGCTTGCACATAGTAGGCCTTGCACTTATGGGTGCTTGTACGCATATGACTGTCTCCCCTATATGCGCTCTGATGTAGGAACTTTCATGTACTTAATTCTTAGTTACCTTCAATGTCTCTGCGTTACTAAAAAAAAAAGGTAAAGTGCAGGAAGATGATCAACTGTAAAACGAGACAGGCAGTATCTGATTACCCAAAGGCGCAGAAGTTGATATCAAGGTACAAGGGCAATTGGATGGATGCACACGATCGGGGGAGTACAAGGGAGTGCATACAACGTGGAGTGGAGGAATACGAGCTGAACCGTATATGCAGGTACCAATCACGGAATGAGTCATAGTATATGTCATAGGAGGGGGGTTACGATGTTGTATTGTGTGAGGAAGAGCGGCCGCGGTATATATATAGCTCAGCTATAATCACTTTCTTTTAGACCTCTCCTTATGCAACGTCCTTGTATCTACTTGTATACATATGTTTATTCTTATAGTCATAGTCTTGTAATGAGCGCTCTCTAGAGCTCCTTACCATAGTCCACGTACTAGGTCCCCGTTATATTATGTGATGTCCTCTCCTTACACCAAGAGCAACCCACACCTATGTCGGCATCCACAACAACAACCCCACCAACAGCCAGGCCACCCGTATCACTGCCGATATATATGTACAATGCGTCTAGACAATGAGAGATATTGCAAACACCAGCCGACATCACAACAATGATGATGAATGTTCCAAAAGCCCTAATTACTCTGTTGTTGTCACTACCTGACTAGTGCTCTACTATTACAGACCCATGAAACCATTTGATCCCCTCCGCTAACAATCGAGCCACAGACCTATAGAACCAACTCACAGAAGCAACAAACTGGATAATACATATACAAAATGAAGTCAACGTTGTATTAGAAGACACCCAAAACCTACGAACCCAGTTGGTAGCATGAGATGATACCATTGCCACCCTTAACCGCCTTCCAGACCCAACCTGACAATTGCATGAAGACATCACTAATCTTAGACAATTTGAAAGAACCCGTTCTAACCTGTAAGCATTTATTATACAGCTCCACCTTCACACCACCTCCAACCCAGACCAACAATCCAAGCTATGACTGGTAGTCAACTGCCTCAATGGAGAATCTCTTGACCATATCCACACAGACGTATAAGTCACAAAGGCCAATCTTACAAACCTAGAGGCCTTGATCATGATCCTAAAAACCGCCCTCGGCAACACTAATAGAGTTACAGAAGCAGAATACAAGCTGAGTTCTATTATATAATGATGCTGGAACTTATCAACCTACATCGTAGAATTGCCGAGGTATGCAAGTGATGTTAAATAAGATGCACACTCCAAACTACATTTAATGAAGCGAGGACTGTGCTATGAAATTAAGAGGAAAATGTTCCACCAACATTTAGAACCTACTACCATGGCAGACTTTATCAAAGTCTGTAGTAGAATCAACAACAGGCACCGCAAGTTCGAAGCAAAAGGCCATGGCAAGGCCCACCACTAGCACTGACATACCCTGTGAGCGCAAACTACTCATATAGCCTATGTGACTGCTGCTGCCTCTAGTTCTACTTCCGCCGCTGCCTCTACTGCTGGTGAAACTGCCCTGAGACTTATGAGCCTTTCCGCCACCTGCCAGCGCATTAGTCCTGAGGGAAGGACGTGTCGAATGATAGAGGGTCGTTGTTATCACTGCAGACAAGTTGGTTATGTAGTTAGGGATTGTGCATTGTGCCTAAGGGTCACATCTGCTTATGTTGTTCCTGCTCCTGCTCCTGCTGCTATTGTCCCTATTACCCCCACCAAGTCGGAAAACTAGAGGCCGTATATCAGCAAAATCACTCTGGTGTTTGGCACTTGGCTACTAAGTCATCTGTTTTATTTATTTCTTCATTATTATGGCAGTCTGACGTTATTGAGAAAGGATCTTTAAATGGGAATCATATAGTTATCTCAGGTATATTGAACCATAATATTTCCAAGATCCCAACTTAGGCACTTATAGACTGAGGCACAACTAGATATACCTTTGCAGATGAGGAGTTCATCTGTGATCACATTCTTCCCTTATTCAAGTTATCTCAGCCTTGCCACCTGGAAGTTATTGAGGACCGAGCCAAAGAATCTGGTGGCATTATAAACCTCACAATGCTTGCTATGGATATCAATGGTCATAGTGAGTCAATACTAATGTTCATTATCAAGCACTGGTACTACCCAGTGGTTCTAGGCTAGCTCTGGCTGCGCCATCATTTTGTCAACATCTCCTTCGCTCAGAATTCCTTCATCTTTGATTCCGATTTCTGTATTATACACTCCTCTTCCAAGGTAATCTGTGCATAAGGAATTTCTATGCCCCCTTCCGAGAAAACATCTATTGGAATGATTGTTGGTTCTACCTTCACCCTCAGTCTCCAAAAAGCTAAGGTAATACTCACTACCTTTAGCGCTACAGTCTACAAAATTGACTGTTCTCTCTGCCCTGCTTAGTTACAACTAGCTATTGAAGATGATAAGATAAAGGGGCTGGTCCCAACCGACTACCACTACTATCTCCCCCAGCTCAAGGAGGCAATTGCGGAAGCATTGCCTTCTCACCACTCTAATGACAACAAGATTTCGCTCAAGGAAGACTACAACCCCCCATTTGATCTCCACTACTCTTTGTCCAAGCTAGAACTAGTTGTCCTATGGCAGAGGATTGATGAGAGCCTCTCCAAGGGGTTCATGTGAGCCTCATAATTCTCCGCCAGTGCCCCTGTAGTCTTTGTTAAGAAAAAGCATAGATCTCTTAGACTATGTGTAGATTCCTATAGCCTTAATGAACGGACAATCAACAACCGCTGCCCACACCCCCTTATCCGAAAGACCCTGATAGAGCTCTCCAAGGCTCACTACTATACCACCCTTGATATGAGAGGGCCTTACAACCTGCTCAGGGTAGCTGAGGGTGAGGAGTGGAAGACTGCCTTCAGAATCCGCTATGGCTTATTAAAATCTCTTCTCATGCCATTTGGACTTACCAATGCACCTGTGGATTTACAACGATTCAGTAATAAGATGCTGTACCCCTTCCTTGATAACTTCTGTACTGCCTACCTAGATGACAGATTGATCTACAGTAAGACCGTCAACAAACAAGATATTCATGGCACGACAATGCAAGCAGCTATCTCAAAGAGAGGCCTCCACATTAAACCTAACAAATGTAAGTTCCATAGGACCGAGGTAGCCTACCTAGAATTGATTATAACAAATGAAGGGGTTAGGATGGATTCCTGGAAAGTAGAAGCAATCACCTAGTGGGAATCTAGCAGGAACCTTTAAGATATCGGATGCTTTCTCAGATTTGCCAACAACAATAGAAGGTTTATCAAGGAATAATCGGAAATGGGCAATCCAATAGTATAGCTAATGAAGAAAGGAGTCCCCTTCTTATGAGACCTAGCAAGCCTACAAGGATCCGCCTTCCAGTCCCTCAAGTCTATGTTCACTACTGCACCAATCCTCTATCACTTCCACCTTGATCTCGAGATTATTTTGGAAACAGACGCCTCTGATTATATTTCCACAGGTATCCTCTCACAATTTCTGGAGGGAATCCTGCACTCAGTAGCATTCCTGTGCATAAAGCCCAACAGCAAAAGCGAAATTTGGATCCCATGTATTCGGCGGTCCAATGTGTCCAAATGCCTGGACGAGCCTAAGGTATGTAGGACGTATGCCAGATGCAAACTTTAACAAAACTCTGTATTCTGGTACACCAGATTCGAACGTTCCCAATACTATATGTTTACTGATGTGCTCACCTGCTGATTGCAAATAAAAGATCAATAATATGGAACTAATTGCAATAATGCAATCCTTTGAAGAATAGTATGCAGAGGTCCAATCTACCCCTCACCCAATACAAGTTCTATCTGACTATAATAATCTAGAGTACTTCATGTCTAACAAGTTGCTTAACGGCTGTTAAGCCAGCTGTTCCGAATTCCTGAATATTTCAACTTCAAGCTTATCTATCGACACGGGAAAGCAAGTGCTAAGCCAGATGCACTAACTAGCAGATCTGCTATTGTGAACTGGCTACGACATTGCCAGTAGTTTCGGGGACGAGTCTTCTGAGGGGGCTCTGTATGGGCAGTATGATTCACAATGCGATGGTTAAGAGCAGGGTAGTTCCTATTAAGGAACTGAAGGAGGGCAGATTTATGAGGTCAAGGAACAAGATAGAAGACAAGGCTGAGAGGGACTTGAGTAAGACCAGAGTCGTGTTAGCAAGCTTGTACGAGGACGAAGAACCAAGAAGTCTGAGGTACACACAAGAGTAAAGAATTAGGCGAATAGTACTAGTAGTAGTATTCGTAAAACAACTAGATCCAAGAGTGTATACAAGTTCTTGCATAAGAATGAAGGAGAAATAGAAAAAGAGAGGGGAAAAGAGGTTCTTATGTAGTACTTTTCCTCATAATGCAAAAACTTGATTTGTTGTCAAGTCATTGAACAACACCATGACAAATACGAACTACTGTAAGTGTGGGCCAAGTTAGTAGAGGAGTTCTGTAAGGAACTCGGCTCTACCAACGTGGTTATGGGGTCCTATGCACGCCCTACTAAGTCCTATACAGGATTATAGTAGGTGGCTAAGGGTTGTTGAGGGTAGGGTTGGTTAGGGATCAAGAGGTACAAGTGGACAAGAATATTACCAGTGTAGCTTGTGTATTTCTGAAGTAGCTAGACTAGGCTGTGCTGAACGAGAACTGTCCTCTCTAAGGCCGTGGGATTCAGATCTTTAATAGATACTGAGTTCCTAAGGCAATGAGTCCATTTAGACTCATACTAGGCAACAGTAAAGACTCATTATGATACCAGATCATAATGAATACATGATGGCTCATTATAGACACGTCCAGTGTCATGATGATGCCTAACAAGGTAATGGAAACACGGCTGCCAACGAGATAAACAACCAAGAAGAAAACAGAATAAGCTACTGCCTAATTAGGCAGGCATAACAAGAGATGGGGGTCAGCATACATGAAACTAACCCAGAATGAGACAGGAATATGACAGGTAATAATACTGAAATATGACGAGAAAACTACAAGGAAAAACAACAAGACTAATCCCAATATAATCCTTCCTAATCCAAACATGTCCAAAAAGAGTAGCTGCCAAAACAGGCCAAAAACGTGCCTTGATATAATCCAATAAAATCCACCAAAACTGCCAGAGATAAAACACGTATAGAGAAAACATATACTAGATAACCAGTTCCTTACAACTACAAATCAAGATAGAAGGTACTAGAAACATTGGATTACTAATCTGGATGGATGTGTTGAACATTCTCATAACTGTTAGAAAAGCAAATAACAATATCCGAATAATTCCCAAACAAGTAGTTGATTCTGCTAGAATATGCTAGAAGATTCCTAGTCAAGTATGTACCTAACTAGTACTTGTCATGATGTGCTTGGTAGTCATGCAGGTCGGGACAGGGTTCCGGTACAAGGTGACTTGTCAGTTACTAGAAACCACAGTACCAGCATCAGCAGTGTGAAGTCACCCTGAGTCAGAGTCAAGGCTAGTCGCATACGAACATAGATTGGCAGGTGCATAGGTTGCCAATACAGGATAGCCGCGGGTTGGGTATAGGTCAAGACCATGTCCAAGTTCGTAAGAGTAGCTCGCCTTCCAGATATGAGCTCCAGGGAATCATGATCAGGTTCTTTATCATTGGAGACAACGATTGGGTTGGAGCAAGAGCCAGAATCACTCATTGTGGTAGAGTGCGAGATTAAGATTTAGGAGGGTATGGAGAATGGAATTTTTTCTCCCCACTAGGTGAGTTTCCAAACAGGTTAGCAGGTTCACAAGTGAGTTTATCATAAGCAACCCAAGGAGGGGGTTATTAGAGAGTTTTTCCCATAAATCGATAATCAACAATCTTGTCAACTTCTGACTTAGGTTTGTCTTCAAAGATTATCAGAGGCCGAGGAGGCTAGGTCTGAACAGCTAGAGGGTCGGTTAAGGCTGGTTCTAATAGAGAGATGTACAAGACTGGGTGAACCTATATTGAATTTGAAAGACCCAGTTTATAAGTATAGTAGGAGACCTTCTGGATGATTCAAAATTTACCCAGATGCTGGTAATCAAGTTTGATAAAAGAGCAAGTTGTTTTTACATGACGGTGAAGTAACTATATTTCGTTTCCAAGTTTAAGCTGAAGTGCCGAGATCTTAGATTTCTTTCCCTGTTTTAAATAAGTGGATTGGCTATATATAATTTCGGAACATAGTAAGGAATCGAGTTTTGAAAGACAATCAGTATATATTCTTTAACAACCAATGGTACTAGAAGTTTCTGAACAGGGTTTGAGTTAATCTAGTAATAAGGCTTGTCACCATACATGGCCTGGAATGAGGTTATATGCAGGGTTGCAAATACAGTATTATTGTATGAGAATTCTGCCATGGTTAAAGGTTCAGACCAAATATCTTGTTGGTAGGTGCAGTAATGTAACGGAAGACCGTTTGTTATAATTGTCTTAGTATGCATTTCCTAGCACCAATCGTGTATACCAGAAAGCTCGGACCTAGTACCTTATGTACTAGAGGCTTGAGTGTATCCTGTCCCTATCTACTTTTTCTTTATTGTGATGCATTACACATCCACACCTATATTTCTGTGTACTAGAGGCCTGACCTTCCACACCTGTATTTATGGTCATGGAGGAGTACTTTCTGGAACGGCCAGAAAGCAGGTTTTTCAGACTCCAGAAGGCTTGGCAGCTAGTATAAGTATGGAGTCGATCTGGCCTATCTGGAGAAGAATTCTCAAATCAGATCACTTCAGATAGAGGACAGACAAGCCTTAGATAGCTGTAATGCAGAGAGATTACACCTATTAATTCTCTTCCCACTTGTGAAATCTGTATGCTCTTAAAGACCCTCTGAGTCCTCGACTTAGCGGAACCAATAACAGACATACACTATCATTCCGGTGAAAGTAAAGATTCTGTTAAACTTCCCGCCGTGCTACTATTGGAATCGCCAATTACATTTTTTTTAATAAACCAAATAATCTAACTGTTAAAACTAGGACAACGGACTGATCACCCGTTGGTATCTTTATAATACCTTTTAAAGGATAACCTATATCGGACATCAACCTATTCAACCAACACAATATATTCAACGAAAGCTATCAACAAGAATCAACCACCAAGACAGTGATAGTATTCTCAACCTGCAGTCAACAGAAGACCTTGTGCAAGACAAGACAGAGCTCTAACGGGCAGTGGTATGAACCATTAAACAATGCTACCCTTGTTCCATCACCGTAAGCCAACAATATCTATACCACCTCTTGCATTCCTGGCAACTACTAACCCTATTCATCTTCTTATACTGGAGAGCATAAGAAATAGCAGCACTATATATCCCAGAAATAATAGCAGCGTACAAATATACATCGCAATCCAACGGCTCAACCTCGTTCTTCACAGCATTACAAGAAACATGTGAGAGAACAGCAGGAACTACACAGCTACTTCCCGTTCCATCCAACACCAGAATACTCATATGCGAGACACATCTAGCCCCTTCCCAACTCTACTATTTTCATTTGGCATCAGGTCAAAACTTGAAGAGTTTGAGCTATCCAATTCTTCCACATAAGGAAACCACCGCAAGGTCTTCTTGCCGCCACCATAACTATCTCCTAAACCTTCCATTGGGAAGAGCATATTAGGCGTCGTCGGTATAACCCATGCCTCAGGAGTTCCTTCTATCGTAGGAGCAGAAGAAAATGATGAACTAGCATATGTGCTCTCCTCATTCCTACTAACTTGCCTGCATATCGAACAGGCAGCCAAGCTACAGTCATCCAAAGTCGATAGCAAATCACTTATGCCTGGAGCGACGTACTTGTCAACACAATATACGGACAAGTGGGGGAAATAAGTCATAATATCTCATTGATTAATCCACATTATTGCCTCCAAGACGGATAACTCATAATATCCCAATGAGAAACCGACATTAGGGCCTCCAAGACTGACAAGCCATACATCTACCGCAACTCGCAAAGATTAGCTATGATTCCTGAAGATATCAAGAAGTTAATCACCGACACACCACAAAAGAAAAGAGATACCCCTGAAGTATAAACATTGTAGGAATTAGTCAAACCACCTCCTCTCACCGTCTACACCGTCGATGTCCTGAAACCAGAAGAAGACTCTACCCTAACAGCATGGGAATTTGAGTCACATTTGATAACAGAACCAAACTGGAAGAAAGTACAACCACAAATACATGATATCCTTACCTTTATACAAACTCTTGCGTATCTTCACTACTTTCATTCCAAGGACATCCAACTGCTTCTTGAAGCAACAACCAAACACTACCTTTGGAACACAACTATTCTCATTGATACTAAGGACATGGAGCTTACCACTGTGCTTATGGCATGCCTAAAACGTCCTAAGATTCCACAACTTATAGAACCTCACTGGGTTGTGAAGGAATGGGACGATATTATGTCCTTCATGCTATCTGGCCAGTACCTCCTTCTACCTATCATACCAGGGCAATTTGAGAACCCACCTATAGCCAGAAGACCTAAAGGACAAGAAAAAAGAAACCCTCTTGGGATGCCAACCAAACAACGGTCCACACCAGAAGTCAACACAGGATCTCAAACTGGCATCGTGCCAGAAGAGAACATTATAGAATGTACCTCAGATGTTGGCAACACAAACAATGGAGAAGGCAATGATGATCAAGCTCCTCCCTTAGGACGCGGCACAACAGTAGCTGGAGGAGACGATGATGGGTATGATAGCAGCTCTAGCAGTGGAAGCTCTAGCAACGGATCGTTAGCCCACAGTCAACGAAGGATACGCAAAACAATGAACGTCAAGAAGATCAAGAAACGGACAGATCGTGGTAAGATATCAGAACAACAACAATGGGAAATGACGACAGGAACCCTGACACCTGAAACATCATCAAAAATGTCCAAATCGCTGAAAGATATCAAGATTGATACTCCAGAAAATCTCAACAGTGGAGATAAGAAATGGTGAGAGTCACAGTATCTTGACACTTGGGTCAATGCGATACGGAGATGCTTAAGTAGGAAAGGTATAAGATTGAAATCGAAGGAAGCGTTAGACTTTATCGGATTCAAACTACAAGGCAGCGCCCTCACTACTTATAACCACCACCTCATCAAGGAAAAGGATAAGGCTTCCTTTTTCAGCTTCATGCTAGTACTACCGGAATTCCTTATTCCTTCCACTATTAAGGATCTCCTATGGAAAGAATAGGGGGCCACCGCACCCCACAAGGATAGATTCCACATGGGTATCAAAACCTTGCCCAACTGGATGTAAGAACTTTAGATTAAACTCAACTACAAGGATGGAAACCAATACATCTCGAAAGAGGTCAAATGCAGGAAATTCCGCAACCACCTACCGGATTACATGGAAACCACCCTGGTTTCCTAGATACTTGATTCATGGATGAGCAACGACCTGGTGAAGAAAGCGGAATCATACGAAGCTGCACGAAAACATGGGTGTATTTCAACCCCACCCAAACATGTACGACAGCCACCTACCCCATTAGTTCCAAAGCCTGGTCACAATCACCAGAGGGATCGGTAGAGGGACGACAAGAAAACAAGTTCTAATCCTGTAAGGACCCCTGCCACAAAAATATCAAGCACCAAGGATCGTGACGGGGAAGTAGTTAACAAGATGCTATCATCACAAGACAAGATGAAGTTGATCAGGGAATGGAACTGTTTCTAGTGCCGTGCACCTGGTTACACCTGCAAGGAATGCAGGAAGTGAATATAAAAAGTACGGATACGCACCGCTGCGCAAGTTCTATCCCTGCAACACACCAGCAAACCAATTGTTGCCAAGAATAACTACAAGGACAAAACTAAGGCAAAACCCCAGTCTGCTGAAGAATTAAGCTATAGCAGGGTTTGGGTCAAGGTTGACCGCATCCCTGCATTAGCCCTTGTGGATTTACAGACTACCGGCGGAAACCTCACCAACACACAATTCGTGCACCTACATGGCCTAGCCACCTATGGTATTGACAAGAAGTCACTTATCACCACGATCAAAAGATAAACGCGTGTGATAGAGAGGGCATGTGATGTTCAAATGGACTATGGGTCTTGGAGAAAGTCAGGAATTCAAACCCTTCATGGAATTCGACCAGTTATTTCTAGCAACCACACCCACCAAGTTACCACCACTCAGAACTTTCAACCACCGAATGTGGCCGAAACTCGTCTGTACATGAGTACCAAGATGGGGACCCTCAGCCACCAAATTTTATGCAGAGCTCCCGAGGCAGCTTACCGAAGAGGAAGCCTTAGCCCGAATTTACCACGCAGAACATAATACCAATGCGGTAGTTCTGTTGGTACAAGCCAAACGAGATGATTCCATCAAGCCTTGGCATATCCTAAACGCCAGGGATCAGAATGATGCGGTTGACCCTAACTACACACCAATAACAAGCATTAAGGAACTAATGGAACTAGTCGCTGCTCGCATTTATTGGAGCAAGATTGACGTAGAAGATGGGTACTACAATATCAGAATCGAAGAATACTCGGAAAAACACTCCACCTTCCTCACACACATAGGATATTACCGCAGTCGCATCATGCAACAAGCTGACCATAACCCTCCTCCCACCATGGTACGAGCCATATACAAAATCTTTTAGAACATGATCATCAAGGACCTTGTCAACTACATCGACGATATTATTATCTTTTCAGATACTTACGACAAACATGTAGCAACCTTACGCAAGCTTCTACAACAGCCCCTAGACGAGAAGTTTTGGTTGAAGGCTAGCCAGTGCCAGTTCTTCACCAAACGTCTAGATATTTGAGGACATATATTAACTCCAGTTGGGTTACATATGGACCCTAAGAAGCGCAAGAAAGTATTAGACTGCAAGCTTCCCAGCAACTGCCGGGAATTACATAGTATACTTGGCGTTGTCATATTCATAAGCAAGTTTTGTACAGAATTGGCCTCCTGGTCAAGCACCAGGTCAGAACTGCAAGGCGAAAACACACCCTGGAGATCGACGGATACCCATACCAGGGCACTCGAGAAAATCTAGGAACTTGTGAATTCTCCACAAATTCTCAAACACTGGGACCACTTCTCGAAAGCGTCAAAATACCTGGTATGTGATGCAAGTGATATTGGACTAGAATCGTGGATACGACAAGGGGAACTAGGATCAATTCGACCATGTCGTTTTCATTCTCGGAAATTCAGCACCACAGAGCTAAGGTACCACACCTTCTAAAAGGAGTTACTCACTACTGTGGACTCTGTGAAGTTTATAGAGGCTCAACTCAGAGAACACAAATTCACGGTTCTCATAGATCACCAACCACTATTCCCATTCCTCTGGCCACCACAAACATCCCAGAAGCTAGCCCGCTGGCAAGCTTACATGTGAGAATTCGACTTAGTCATTCAATATATGGCTGGAAAAGAAAATCTGTTGGCCAACCCTCTATCCAAGAAGCATAAATACCCCCTCGATCCCACCAAGGAACAAGACTTTATTCCCTAGAGCATTGATCCTACAGAAGACAATACCGAACCTTGGAACACTTCTATTAATACCAACAACCTATCTATCTCTCCCATTGCAGAAGAAATCAGAATAGTTTCCCCCAGCTGCATCAACTTAAAGCATATGGACTGCAGCTACAACAAATGCGCAGGCCATGACTAAAGCTTCGACCACCACCCCTCTTGTCCCTATATAGACGATAAGAATGATGGAGACTACGAAGATTACAATGATATTGAGGAGGAAGAAATGGAATCAGATAAGGATACGCTCTCCACCATCCCGGATGAAATCTTTGACGGTTATTAGTTCGATCCTTACTCCCACGTTGTTGCACATGATCAATTAAATGGTCATCATCACATTAGGGCTACTGCTGATTATACCTAGTCTGTCACCAACGATGACAATATTTCCGCCATCATTACAGACATTGTCAATGATGCCTAGGAAGACTACAAGCAGCATCGAAAGCAACACAATCCGGACTATTACGACTACTACTGCTGCTCGCATGGTAGTTCCCACCAGAATGGGAACCACTACTTTCCCACCACCAGATGCTCAGTTTGCAGAACCTATGGACTCGGATGTTTAGACTGCACTCTAGCGGAGGCAGTTTATCAAAAGGAGAAGGAATTCCACTCGAGTCAGCAAGACTCATGGAAATTGAAAGCTACCACTATCCCTCCTAATACTACCCCATCCTCTGAAACTCCAGATATTGACATTCCTGAGCTTAAAATTAAAGAAGCTCCTAACAGCACTCCCATGTAGTCTAGGGAAGAATGGGTAATTAGGAATGCTCCTATTGCCCGCCACGAACCATGGGTGCAGCAACCTATACAAAACAATACATGGGACTACAACATCAAGATTGTGCAAGGCGAGGAAAGACCGTCCTTGCTCTCTGCCACAGTCACCACCAGATTATAATGCAACGCAGCTTCTGGAGAAGCTAGTGGATCTAAACAAGGTTATAGCACGCACCTATCCCACACTAATCATATGAGATATGTGCCAGGAGTGGGATTTATCCACCAACAATAATACACAACTAGTGAGGAGAACAATCCCATTCACAATCCTCAAACACAAGAGAAGACGTCAATTCCTCCTGCCCCTACTGCAACTCATTATTGCAACTTCTGTAAAGGCGAGGGACACTATGCATCAACATGCAAGACAAAACGGAAGGCAGACACAGACCTCAGTTATAGAATCCTGCCAGCAACCAATATGGCAAAGATATACCTCGATCTCGAAGCCGGCGCCAAAGATGACCTCGACTTCTATCTTGCTGCTCACGTTGACAAAGATGATAGAATGAGGAATATCTACATCACATGTATCAGAATATGCCCCATGTGGAGCCAGCTCTACAATGCTCCACAAGGAAAGAAAGAACTAAGCACGGACACCGGGTTCTTGTACAAGAAGAAAGAGAAAGGAGAATGGAGGCTGGTTCTAGCAAGCACCTTCGAAATGAATGGAAAGAAATACCTCGAAGCTATAATCAAGCAAGCTCATGATGCTACCGCACATGCCGGAGTTGAGAAAACGTTGAAATGGTGGACTGATAAATTTATTTGCTAGCCATTTGCAAGGCTCGTTGAAGACTACGTAGCGAGTTGCGATACCTGTCAACTGACAAAGTATAGCAACAAGCCACCACTAGGACAAGCAACCATGTTAAATGTTCCTGCAAGAGCCTGTGCAGATGTCAATGTGGATTTTCTTATGATGTCTGCTATTTTCACTTACTGCTACACCTTATACCCAAACATTCCTTTGGAAGACAATCATATGATTTGCTTTTCGAGACTTTAGACCATTGTCTCTACACAATCAGGATTTATGTTTCTCATTCCAGTTTCTGATAACCTTACGGAAGAGAAGTGCATCGATACGTTTGATACACACGTTGCTTCTATTATTGGTTATCCCTAATATATGGTTTTTGATACAGACACTCTCCTTATGTCAGACCATTTCAAGGATTGGGCAGCAAGAAAGGAAATCAAGTTGGAACAGTCTACCGCATACCACCCTCAGACGGACGGTCAGTTGGAAATTGTCAAGAAGGCAACTCTACAAGCTGCACGAGCGTTCAAGGTCGAAGGAAACGAATCCCTGCAGAAACTCTCTGAGATCCAGCTTAACCTGAATTCTCGAGCCAACACAACAAGACAACATAGTCCATTCTTTTCACTACCAGGCTTTGAAGCAAAGCTAGGTTCTTCTTCTTTGCCCTACCTGATCACATCTTATACCCCTGCAGGGAATGTCAGCTTGACACCTCTCGCAACCTATACTCCTCCAAAGTCAAGCAGGCAAAACAAGGCAACAAGAAAAGGTCTGTTCCACCACTTCTTTCTGCCAGCCAAAAGGTTCTTCTCTCTACGGATAACATCAACCTCTTAAACACATCTAGGCAACACAAACCTAGATGGATCGGACCATTCTACATCCCACACGTTAACAAGAGGCAGGACAACTATATACTCGACCTGTCAACACAGAGTGGACTTTCTCTTATCCACAATACCTGCCACATTAGCAATATCAAGCCCTATATCGAAAACAATCCGAGGAACTTCCCAAATCGTCAGGAGGAACAACCTGGTGAAGTAACAGAAGGGAGATTAGAAGTCGAACAAATACTCGAATTTCGTAGTGCTCCTCGTACTGGCCAAAGCCAATACCAAGTACCTTGGAAAGGGTATGGAAGCGATAACAATGACTGCATCAACTTCGAAGATATCACCCTTGAAATCGTTCAAGACTTTTGGACAAGCGGAAACTATTCCATCACCTTCAAGCACTGAAGATCCTTCAAGAAACACAAGAAATGTCATAAACGAGACACCCCTAAGTCAATTGTTCAAACTGAACAAGACAGAGTTCTCGCCCTCAGTCCTAACGATCAAGATCTCACTTCCGCCGCTACCAACCTTGCAGAAAATATCTTTAATGTTTTCCTAAGGTACTGAATCGCGTCGGTTGAATTCACCTTGCAATGCCACATTCCTTCATATTGTTTTAATTGTCGTTCTGAATTAACAATGGAGGAAGGTATGCCTAACAAAGTATCTATTGGATGTTTTTCATTCTTCCTTATGTCATGACTACATGCTATGGATAATTTGGAAGTTAAACTAGTCTCCTACTGTTCATTGTGCAGACTGCGATTTTCATAACTATTGTGCTTGCACTTGTTATTTCGGACTTCCTCCTGCTTGTGCAAGAGAACAAGAGTAGGAAATCCTTTTAAATGGGGAAGTGTAACGGGAAGACCATTTCTTATAATTGTCTTAGTATGCATTTCCTAGCACTTATCATGTATACCGGATACCTTGGGCCTAGTACCTTATGTACTAGAGCCTTGCGTGTATCCAGACGTTATCTACTTTTTCTTTATTGTGATACATTATGCATCCACACCTGTATTTCTGCGTACTGGAGCCCTGACATCCCACACCTGGATTTATGGTCATGGAGGAGTGCTTTCTGGAACGGGCAGAAAGCAGGTTTTCTGATTGGAATCCAGCAGGGTAGGCAGGGGATGCCCTTCTCTTGTTGTTGGCTTGATGTGTTTCCTGGATTTTGGCTTTGGGAAGGTTTTCTGCAGCCTCATAGAATCTTTTGGCTGGGTTAGAAAAGATGGGTACTGGTATGGGGAGTGCTGTAGAACCTAGCTTTGGGTCAAAGCTTAAGAGCATATGCTCAGGAGATTTTCCTCTGGGTCCACTAATAGCAGTATTCACCTCTATTTGAACAGAAGGTGCTGCCTGTACCCAATTTGTACCATCTTCCAACTTCTTAGCAGCAAACATAGGAATAATGGTCTTGTTCTTTCTTTCTGATGCTCCATCAGTTTGTGGGTGGTATGCAGAGGAGGCTTTATGCCTAACTCCAACTGAATTTGCCCAATCTTGAAATAGTGCAGACATAAAAAGAACATCTTGATCTGTAATAATCTCATAAGGAAGTCCAACAGTGGGTTAGATCCAAGTTTCAAAAATATCAATAACATCATTAGCATTAAGTTCTTTAATGCAAGGTATAAGGAAAGTAAAATCAGTATGTCTGCAAGAAATGACTAACAGCTTATCAAAAGAAATATTATGAGATTCTTCTCCTTTCAACTTATGCTAACTAGGGATTAATGTGGAACAGGGAATAGTAACAGGTTCCATACTAAGAAAATCCATTGCAATACTTTCCCATGGTTGGGTTGGTATATTCAATGGTGTCAGGTATCCAATTGGTAATTGGGTGGAGCCTTTTGTGGATTGACAAATTTCACAGCTCCTGACATAATCTTGGGTGTCACTGTAGGAGTTCTGCCAGTAATATTTGCTGGTTAGCTCCTAGTATATTCTGTCTAGTCCTCCATGTCCTATATAAGCATGGGCTAGTTGAAGGAGGTGTTCTTTTGCTGACTTACTTCTGATTTTAAGTCCTGTTGGGATTACCAACTTCCATGTGGCTCTTTTAAGAATGTACAGGAACTTGTCCTTGTACTGGATGGTGAGGATTTTTTCTCCCTCTCTTGCTCTCTTGTATATGTCTTTATACAAGTTGTCTTTTTCCATACATTCCACATATTGTTGAGTCAGGTTTTTGTCTTGTAGCCAATTTGCTACTACAAGGTCAGGGTGCATGGGGTCATTCTCATCCTCTTCAAGTGCCATAGTGTCTTTGACATATTGCACATTAGCATGTCCACTCCCTGTCATCAGTTTCTTTCTGAGTTTGCAGGTAGTGGCTTTGTGGTGTCCTTTGCAGAAAGTACATTTGCTAATAGAGGATTCTGGTTTAGAGGTGAGGTTTGTGCACATGACTCCCCAGTGTCCTTGTTGTCCACATTTGGCACAGATTCTGATGGTAGTGTGTGGAATGTTGGAGCCATTGTCAAGTGGAGGTGGCATGTCTTTGTGGATTTGTTGCATGTGGTTTAGCTGGTTTGCATTCCAGCTATTATTGGGTATTTGGAGGTGTCTGTGGATGTTTTCCTCCATCTTTTTTTGTTCTTCATTCCATGCTACCATGGCTTTTAATTTGTTACTCAATATTCTTTCTATTGATTTGGAGGGTAGCTTACTGCTTGCTTCTGCTGGCTTAGGCCATTCTTGTGGATTGAGTCTGGTGGTGTCAATTTTAGGGTTATTTTGATGAGGAAAGACTTTGTTGTATTTTTGCTTCCACTCATTGCTGACTGTTTGGGGAGCTCGAGGAGGAGGAGGAGGATGATGGAACTTGAGTTCCTGTGGTGCTTCATCCTTGCATTCAGTTGGTGAATGCTGTCTCCTTCTGAGTATTCCAGTGAGAGTGGGGTTCCACTCTTGTATCTGGTCATACTTCATTTTTCCCTTGTCAGTTGCCCTAATTTGTCTCACCATTTCTTCCTGGCTAGGTCCAGGGTTAACTCTTATCTATTCTTCCTCTTCAGTGTCAGTTTCCTCCTGATCACTGTTGGATGGCCCTGCTAGGGTCCATTCTGATTCTGGGGAAGGAGGGGCAGCAGGAGGGACCATAGTAGTGGAGTTACTAGGTTTTTTGTTAATAACTATGCTGAAATTGGGTGTTTTAGGTTTATGCTATACTGACCTTCCCAATTCCACTTGTTCCTGTTGTTCCTGCTGCTGCTGAGCTTGTGCCCTAGTTGTAGCAGCAGCAGTTACTATGGCCTGCCGTCTTTTATTCCAGGCAGTCCTTTGTTGTAGCTCCTGGTGTCTCCTGTCCCTTTGCATATTGTTATTTTTGAGGTCACTGTAGTCTGAATCTGGTTCAATTGCATACCTTTCTTGCTGGAAGATGTCTCCCAGGCCAGTGCTGCTGCTACTGTTAGCAGAGTTAGGAGATTGTGACCTGTGGTATGGTCTGGTTGCAGTGGTTGGTGGGTAGACTGGTTTCCCAGCCAATCCACTCATGGTTCTTCTTGGAGGGATGCTGTTAGGGTGGTTGATGTTGGTAGGTGGTGGTAGAAGATGTGGGTGTGAAATGAAGATGTGATTTACTACTATTGGAGGTGGTAGTGTATGAGTGTGGTTTGGTGAGGGAGAAAGATCTGAACTCGCAGGGGAGGCAGAGCCCTTATATGTTCCTGCTCTGCTCAGTGTGTCTGCTATGAAATTCTCCTTTCCCTCTATGTGTTCTATGGTTATGTCAAACTCACTCATCACTTGCAGCCACCTGATCTTCATTTGCTTATCTTGCCATGTAGTCATAAATGTTACCAGGGGTTTGTGATCTGTAAGTACTATTACTTTATGGCCTTGCAGCTCACCCCTGAAATTCCTTAGTGAGTCAACAATTGCTAATAATTCCTTATCAGTTGTTGTATAGTTGGTTTGATCCTTGTTCAGGCATCTTGAGTGAAATGCTGCTGCCCTGATCACACCATCTTCTTTTTGACCAATCCATCCTGATAATCCTACATTGCTTGCATCTGTTATCAGGTATATTTGCTCATCTGAGTCATGATTGATTGGTTTGAGTACTGCATTACTCATTAT
>Ga0307511_10001771_pt1 | contig 22693 bp, 18 predicted proteins | sample 13_EM_MG_FD_200266 | JGI IMG/M metagenome (GOLD analysis project Ga0307511, IMG submission 200266) | Populus trichocarpa ectomycorrhiza microbial communities from riparian zone in the Pacific Northwest, United States - 13_EM | ecosystem: Host-associated > Plants > Roots > Unclassified | place... | reverse complement strand
GCCACATTCACCTTCCCCGCTTCCCCCTCCCCCCCCTCCCCTCCAAATGCCCTACTCACAAACTGCGCCTCCCACAACGAACTCAGCCCAAACGCCGCAATCGGCAGAGCAAGTGCTATTCCTCTACTATTGCCCGTAAAGTTCTTCGCGCAGGTGGTGACGCCAGAGAAGTACATACTTGATGTACCGCAGCCGATGAGCACGAATGCGAGAAGCATGATGTGGAAGGGGAAGTTGTTAGTGAATGCATGTGCGGCGAGGAGGTATGCTGGGCCAAAGAACGTGGCTGACAGGAGGGAGAGTTTGGCAGGGCCGTATTTGTCGCTGATGGCGCCGAAGATGGGGACTCTATACCACGCACACACACATAGCACAGCGTTAGCCAACTACTCCGTTCCGTAGACATGGGGGTATAGATGTTTAGATCTGGGGCAACGTACGGGATATACATGCCAATCTCCCCAGCAATACTTATCCCATTAATCTGCAACTGCGAATATCCAAGTTTGTCCTGGAATATCGGTGCCCACAGCGAGAAAAGCAGCAAGCTTCCTGCACACAAGCTATACCCACCCCAAAGCCATCATTAGCCCCCCGTCCCGTATCGATAAATAGCGAGAGCCAGACTCACCAGTTCAGCATCGCACTGCAAAACGCAATCACCTGGACCCTCCTCCTCGCACTCTGTTCCGGCTCCCTCAAAGGCCCCATGGCTCCCCCTTCTTCTCCTTCTTCTTGATCAGAGTAATCTTCAATCGACCCAGAAGCTATTGTAGACGCAGGCGAGACTCGCAAAGAATCGCCGGTGTAGTTGGAGTGCTTAAGACTTGTGTTTTTCGGACTCGAAACCGACACGCTCATAGTGTGCTTAGCTTCAACGATGGGGTACTGCTGCACACCAAAGAGTTGATTCGGCGGTGCAAAGGGAAGTTAAATAAGAAAGGGGAAAACTAAAGAAGGGCCCGAGTGGATAAGAGAAGTATGTATGGAATAAACGAGGTAAACAGGGCATCCGGAACTGCAGAAGCTCTCACGTCCGTTCTGCCAATTGCGAACGAGCGAACGAACGAGTCATCCGGGGTAGGTAGCTCCAACTTGTTGCGTCCGGCTAAACCGCGACGGTGATAGTGATACGAGTAGGCACACCCCGGAGCGTTAATCATCTCATTTACGCGATACTCTCTACACGATATGTATGCAAGGACTCGGGTGTATGGCGAGTACGGTTGTCTTCCATTATCTCGTTTTATTCTCCTGTTAATTAATTTGAATGAGACCCCCCAAACATTCCTGCCAGGCTTAACCATTCCATGGATCCAGTGAAGGTAGGACCGCCGATCCTTCAGGAACACGCATGCACGCCTCCGAGCCAACTACTAGTAGCATTTGGGCATGCAGAGTGGTTCCAGATCCAGATCGTATTACCCTTCACAACACGAGAGCCGCACTAGCGAACATGAACACAACGGTACAACAGCGTCAACACTGACCACATCTCACCACCGCTCCCCTACTTGCTTCCTCGGCTCTCTCTCTCCTCTCCCTCTCCACGGCCTCAAGCATCTCCCCTCTCTCCATCTCCCTCGAAAACACCATCTTCCTGCCTCTCACTCGACCCTCCCTCGGCCCACCCTGAATATAAATCCACCTCCCCCCCGCAAACACGCCTCGCTCCCTAACCATATTCCACTCACCGCCAAGACCACTCTTGCAACACTCTCGTACAATCATCTCCCCCGTCAACTTCCCCGCAACCGCCCCTGCCATGTATGCAGTCCACCCATTTATCAGCTCATCCTCAGCCGTAGAAGTCAGAATACTCCCGACTGTCGCTGCAGCGAATAGAAAGCCACAGATATCCCGGATGTGACTGAATACGACCCCGCAGGTCGTGGGGACATTGTCTTCCCAGTAAGGAAGGGTGGTGACGGTGAACCAGAAAGGGCCGGTCCGACGCTGGACCCATTCACCAGGCTGGATGATGCCCCAGTAGAGGGGCGACAGCTGGGAGATGATGTAGACTAGAGGAATGGCGGTTTGGTTGTGCAGGCAAATGGTGCCGCAGCTGGTTGGGGGGGGTTCGGTAATTCGAGGTGGTCTAGATGGTGGGGCAGAAGCCATTATAACACTTGACAGTGTCTAGCTAGCTTTGTGGGTGTTGATTAGCCTTGGGATTATCAGAAGTATCTCTCATAAGGTAAAGGGAGTCTCACCTCTGGACGTAGGATTCACTACAGGACACCGGTGGTCAGGACAGAGCACTGCTCCAAAATATTGCTCGATGCCCTTTAGCAACTTTCTTTTTCCAGAGAGGCAGTTCTTCTCGACGCCTAGCCCGCTATGACTGTCGAGTGCGTTCAGTGCAAGGTGGACGTTCAAAGCCCAATGTTGATCAAAGCACTCACCTTCGTCGTTCGCAGCTCTTTACGAAGTACCTTAAGGTCTTTTACCAGAGTAGATAGAACTACTTACTTCCCAAGAAGGAAGGCCCTCATTTCAGGGTAACTCCCGGAGGATGACTTCGGTAATTATGCCCACCAAGCCCCGCTGCCCATAACCCCAAATACAAGTGCTCGGGTCAAATAGTAAATAGGTTACCATTGTATTTTGCCATTTGACTTGCTAGGCCATCTAGCTTACTTCACTTCTACTATACTTTCTAGCGGACGTATCTGGAGAGATACTCTGAAGGCTAGACAGATATCGGGGAAAAAAAAGGTAGGTTACATATGACTAGTCTGTTGGAGATCATGTATCGCTCGGAGACCGTCGGCGAAATCATAAGGGTTCTAACCCCTCCACCTCCCTTCTTGCACCCTCCCAACAACCCTCTCTCCCTGCCGGAAGGGACGCTAACAGGTCGTTCGTCTCCTCTTCCGTCAGTTGCCTCTTTTTAGGGGGGGGGGTTAGTGCACAAAAAGATGCAAAAACCCAAGATACAGTTAACTAGTTACATGGAAACTACTTCATTCATATTCCCAAACTACCTGTACATTGTGATCACCCCCCCTTTTTGCCCAATTTTCTCAGTATGTCAGAGGAGTCAGTATACTAACAAGAGGAGGAAAAATTCTATAGGTAGAGAGCTTTTTTCTGCCTTGCTAGCCTTGGTTTTTTGATACCTTTTTTTTTTCTCTTTTTTTTTTTCCCCTTTCAACAAGTGTCAATTTTTGCCGCCTTGGGTGATGAGCTTATGGCATAGAACTATATATACCGCCTTAGCCTCCGTCTAGTCTCATATGGGTGCCCAGTGTCTCTTTCTTCAACAGGGAGAGGGGCCAATTGTATTATTGCAAGCCTTTATTACAAAAACATGTATTTAGGTATAGTTTTAATGCGGGGAATACTTTGCGAGTGCTTAACCTAACTTCTTACAACAGTGCTTCTACCCCTAGTTACCAAGTCATTGCGCCAGTCCAAGTCAAGCTTCCCAGGGTAAACAGTACGTTCAGGGTAACCCCCCCCCCGCTCCATCTTTCAGGAAAACGCAAGCTTCTTTAATGCTAGAATAGTTCAAATCCCATCGTCTCTGCAAGGGGTTATGCAGCCAGCCTAAGTATACTTAATGTATTGTGAACAATTGTTTTCGTGCCTGAACTCTATTTTTGCTATACCTATGTATCTAACATTTTAACTGCCTTCAGTTATTTAGAATACAAATCTCAGCAAAAACAGCTCGTACTGAGTTTTAGAAAACAAAACCCCAAAAAATACAGCGGCGGTCATGTAGGGGGTGCCAACTAGACTACTCGCAAAACTAACTAATCCATAAAAATAAAATAAAGCAACGCAGCACCTAGAGTATATATCAAGGGGATATCATCATAGAGGCTACATGGCCTTGCCAAAGCAATGCAAATGCAAATGCAAATGCAATACAATATACAAAAATACAAATACAAAATACAAAAAGTATGCATCAATCATCATCACTAAGTACATGCACCGTACTCAATGGCGCAGCCTTAGGTGCTCTCGCTTTTGACGCCGAAGTAGGTTTCCTCCCACTCCCACTCACACTAGGGCTCCTCTCAGCAGCTTCGACTACTTCCTTCGGCGTTACAGGAGTACGAATCCCCGTGATACCAGAGCTCCTCATGCCGAGCATGCTCTTGAACCTAGGCCCACGCTTCGCCTGAGGTTGAGGCTGACCTTGAGGTTGTGATGATGGTGGAGGAAGTAGTATGTGATTTTCCTTTATGGCCGACGGGGATTGAGGGAGATCCGTTCCAACCGCATCAGACCCATTGCCATCATCTACACTAAACGTTAGTACTCTGAATCGCTCCAACAAGGGCCTTTAAGGAATATATTAAACTCACCAGCCTCCTCCAGCTGCGCCAACCCGCTAAGATGCGCACTCTCCATATGATCCTCCCACTCTTTCTCTGTATCAAGATCCAAATACTGCCCCACCTTCTCCTTTATCCCCCCTAGCCCCTTCCCCTTCTTCCCGGAAGCCATAGGCCTTGAGCAGCCCTCCCAATAGCAAGGGTATCCACCAAACGACGCCTTATGCTTATGGACCTTAGTGGTATGCTTCCGCAAAAGCCCAACAGTGTGTAGCTGAGCACGACAATCCTTCCATCCACACTTGACTGTGTCAAACATCGGGGGCGGACAAGAACCCCCATTGTCAACCGCAGCAATAGGAGCTCTCTTCCTCGGTCTGATTGAGCCATCCGGGTCCTCATTCTTTCTCTTTCCGCTCTTTTTGGTGGAATTCTCGCCGGATTCCGCAGCGCTCGGAGTCCGGGATTGTATAACCACAGCAGCAAGCTTTGAGCGTGGCGATATCGAGGCCTCGGCCTTATTAACCGGAGTCCAAGAACTTGCCTTCGGGGTAGCCTTTTTAGACTTTGTTTTTGGAGTTGCTGGCGGTCCCACTAGCCGCATGCGAGGACCTCTTGGTCGTGGTCTAGGAGGCGCAGCAGCTTCCTTCTCAACACCTGCTGCATTTTCCTCTATGCTTCCATCTGTTGTCAGTGCTCCAGGCATAGTAGCGCGGCGGCCCTTATCCGTGGCACTATGCGTAGCAATAGCTGAAGTCAACAATTCTCCCAATGAGGCACGAGGGTGTGCTGCCCGGAGCTTGGGCCCTGTCGATGATGATGCTGCAGGCGGATTTGGATTTGATGGGGCTGGGGTCGACTTTGCATTGGCACCATCCAATTTCCCTTTCTTCCTTTCCTTGCCCCTCTCTTGTTTTGATTCACTACCGTTATCTTCCTCACTCGGCTTCTTCCAGCGGTGTCGGCTTCTAGGCTCTCTAGGCCGAGGAGGTGAAGGAGTCAAGTCTTTTTCGGGGGATTGTGCTACAGGCTCCAAGTCACCCATGACAAGATCATCGTCTTCATCCAGTAGCTCTACAACCTTTGCCCCTTCAGGAACGGGATCTATCAAATCCCATCTCAAGGTCTCAAGGTCACTGTCCTTGTCCATGTAATTGCTTAAGGCAGCCAGGAGCGGGAATAGATGACTATTCAACGGCGCCATATTTGGATGTCTGCCTGTGGCAAGGAGAACGTTACGGGCGATGGTTTTTGGGTCATAAGTCGACACACGAGCGGCTTTCCGTTTCGAGATCTTCTTCACAACCTTTTCTTTGCCAAGCAGCATCAAGACCGGAGGTAGCTTGCTTATATCAGGTACTACTTCTGGCGGAGGTGGAGTATCCAATAGTGGAGGATTTACTGCTGCTTGATGGGCTGGTGGAGCAGGTTGCTCAACTGGTGGTTGCGGCATACCAACCATAGGAGCCACAGGGGCCATCTGGGCAGGTGTGACTGAGGCAACCCGATGGTTGTGAAAGTATTTATGCTGCTCCACGTGCTGTTTGGCGCTCAGCGGCGGTGCCGGATGTTGATTAGTAGGGACCTGGGCCTTGGGATGCGACGAATGGTTCATCACTTCAACATTAGATGGTCCTGGTCGATTGTTCGTCGCTTCGGAAAGCTGAGTAGATTGAGGCATTTTGTGTGTCACACATTGAGGGTCGCTATCGTGAGAATCCTGAATGTATGAGATATCATCATTATTAAAGAATAATGGTTGTGATCGGAAAGGAGGATGGTGTGAGGATGGTGGGCCGTGCCACAGCGGGTGCGGTGGGGCAAAATGTTTGTCAGGCTGTGACGACTCTGGTTGTACCTCGGAAGAGCCATAATTCACGCTCTGTGGAGTCGGACCTTTCGGTATTAGTGGAGAATACATGAGTGGTGTTGCAGACGAAGAGTTAGAGTTATCATGAACTGTAGATTGTGCTGACGTATCGGTAGCTATGTCATGTTTTGATTTGGGAGATTGAATATCCTCTATAGTAGACTGAGCAGACGCTTCCGGCATATTTATTAGGGGAATAATAGCTGCATTCTTGCCCTTAGAGTTTGGAGGGACTTCTGAGGTGGCTGTTTTTTTCGGTCTTCCTCGATGCTTCTTCTGGACTTCCTGGGGTGGCGTACTGTGCTGAACGTCTGTACCCCTATCATGTACTAAACCTATGTTAGTAGCTTCTCGAGATTGATCAGATGCCGCAGCCCTATCATCAAGAGAAGCTATCTGGTGGTCTCCGTTCGTTGCGTTTACCCCGCTGGCTCTATCTGAGGTACTTTGGGGAACATCAGATACTAACGCTCTCGCAAAATCCGATCTACCAAATGTGTACCCAGCACTTTCAAGCGTTTCACAAAGCCCCACAAAGTTAGGACTGGGATTCCCATCTAGAAGAGTCTTGACCCAATCTTCTGGTAGAGGTCGATTGTTGCACCCATTGTTGGCCATGAAACTTGCCGCCTTTGCAGCTAATTTCGGCCTCATATCTGGTGGGAATAAAGGTGTTTCTCGAGAGTGGCTTGGTGGTGAAAGGCCTGTAGAGTGGTGTCAGGAAAGATTCATGAGGGAATGGGAGGGAGTTGTACCTGGTTGAGACTCATGCACGCTATGTGTTCCATGCGAGGAGTGCGATGTAGTTTGGGGCGCTGAGCAGTTGTGGTTAGATGGATCAGATAGGAAAGGCCGAGTAGTACCGCCCGTGAAGTCTGGAGGCTTCTGTAGAGACATCGGATTAACAGACATACCAGTAACTCCCTGTGCCTGCGTAAACGAGGAAGGTGCTTTGACTCCTTGATCTCCCGGGCTATAGTCTACCCTAGTAGCATGATGCATAGGACCAGCGGGAGGGCTCAAGACCACACTGGATGTGCGGGGATGGGCCTGGGCATTCCGGTGAGGGGCGTTTGTAGCGAATGGAGATTTTTGTTGATTTGCTGTGTGGGGAGCATGCATATTACTAGGGGTTTCTCTAGAAACATCCCGAGGCTCTGGAGTAGCAGCTCCACCCAATCCACCTCTCTTCTTGACATTTTCCCACACCGCGTGAAAACCGGTGGGATCAATCGTTTGATATTGTCTCATTCTTTCCACCATTTCCCTCATATGCCTCTCCATCTCGCCATAGTCAATCGCACTGGATTGTGATGGGGAATTCGTATTCCGTTCAGGCGGCTGCTGTTGCTGTTGCTGGGGTAAAGAAGTTGTATCCGTCTGATCAGGCGGGAAAACACTAGTATAGTGCATCTGTTGCTGCACTTTTACTGCTTTTCCCGCTTCCTCTTGTGCTTGCTGCTCTGCTTGCCGCTGTGCCTGTTTTTGTGCTTCCTGTCGCGCCCGCTCCTCTGCTACTTGTTGTGTCTCTAATTGTGCCTTTTCCCGAGCCTTTGCCCTTTGTCGGGCCTTCGCTTGTGCTTGTGCTTGTTTCTTTGCCTTTGCCTTTGCCTGTACCTGTGCTAGTGCTAGTGCATGAGCCTCGGCCAGGGATTTCGCTGCTTCAGCCTCATCCTGTGCCTGCTGTTTAGCTAAAGCGTCTTCTTGCTGTTTAGCTAGGGCTCCCGCGAGTTGCTTAGCCAGAGCTTCAGCTTCAGCTTGAGCATGAGCCCGAGCCTGAGCCTGGGCCCGAGCCTGAGCCTGGGCCTCGGCCTGGGCCTGAGCCTTTGCTGCCTGGATTCTAGCCTGAGCCTGTGCTTGTGCATGTGCATGGGCTTGCTGTTGCTTTAAAGGCTTCGAGACAGGCTGTGGTGGAGTCTGGATTCGAACAGGGGGTTGAGGTGCCGGGTATGGCTTCGAAGATAGGAGTGACTCTGTATTAACATATAGAGTGGGAGTTCTTTGTATTGGAGTGCTATAAGCCGTGGAATAACTATCAGAGGAGGAATCTGCTGGTGCTGTATTATAGGTAGCCTTCACTGAAGGAGCTGTGGTCACACCTTGTGCATTGTAGATATTGGGGGTTTGATCCACATAGGCATGATTCGTTGGGGTAGGAACTTGGTAGGTGTTGGCTGGTGAATTGGAGGCTCTAGAGATCGCTGCTGCTGCTGCTGCTGCTGCTGGGTAATGGTAAGTTTGCTGGGGTTTTGGAAGAGCGTAATCTAAGGCAAGCGAAGAAAACTGACCTTGAACCCGAGGATTACTAGTATTCAACGACTGCTCATTTTGCTGGTAGTACGGGGTGGAAGCATGGGGTTGGACTGTATTGACTGCCTGCTGGTACCGCTGGTTTTGGACCTTTTGTACTGTCTGGTAGTCATTATACTCTACGGACTGCTGAGCTTGAGACTGCACATTATTATTGTGAGTTTGTATTGCCTGCCTTCGCTGCAACTGGGCTTGCACTTGAGTATTAGCGGAGGTTTGCGTCGGCTCTATAGTAGAGAAATGAGTAGCAGTTTGATATTCCCTGGTTACAGGTACTGCTTCTGGTGCATGTGCCTGCGCTTGTTTCCTCTCAACCTGTGCCTGCTCTTGATTCTGGTTGAATATGGGATTGGTCTGACCCGAATTTGGCAAATGCAATCCTGACTGATAACTGTGCCCATAACTGGACTGTGTATTCTGTATTACGGTTGAGGTAGGCTGCTGTATGGTACTCGGGATTGTAGTGACAATCCGCCCTGCATCATGTTGACCGTAGTATGGCGAGGTTACCTCCGGCTTCTGCACCAGCGTGGAGGCTGGATATTGTGATGGTTGACGCTGTGGTTGCTGATAAGATGAATTCACTGATGCTGCTGATGACAGGGTGTTGCTCGGCGTAGAGCCGACCCCCAGACTAGGCCCAACCCTTCCAGTACCAACACTCCCTGATGCTGCCAACCTCCTGGCCTGAGCTGCATCATATCCCACACCCCCGTGACTCTCTTGAATTGTAGGTTGCCCTGTACTCTGTCCCCCCCACGATTGCTGTTGCACAGCACCGAAGTAGTCCTGTTGCTGCTGCGGCCTTAAATTGTACTCCGAGGTACTCCCGGCTATTGCCTCTACACTACTTCCCCCTCCTATGGATACCCCTCCGGGAAGCTGAATTGGCGCCGAGGGCCTTTGAGCATTGCGTTTATCAGGCACGTGCTGCTGCTGAGAATGTTGAGTCGGGTAATAGTACGGGTACCCCTCATAATCAGAATTACCGTTCGACATCACTGCTTTTGCATCTGGTTACGAAAGCCCGATTCCCATAGTCCAGGGGCACCGGCCTCCCGTATGTATAGATGCGTGTGTCTTACTATGAATTCTTGTCAGATGCTAAGCGTTGAAGGTTGGTGGACCTACTTATTGCGTAGATCTCCAGAGCCGAGGCCACCCACCTAAGTACTTTAATAACGAGACCAGAAGGAACCGTTACTTGTACAAGGCCCACTGTACGACGATAGTACTGAGAAGAGTAGTCTGGCAGACTATGAGAGGAGAGGGCTATGAGGGTGCCGATGGAGCTGTCCTTTTGTATACGGATTCTTGGCTCAGACAATAAGCTGTGATGAGCTATCAAACGGCAGACTCTCGAGACGTGATGCCCTGCTCGCTACCATCTTGGCAGAGAACTAAGTTACGGTCCGTTGGGCGCGTTGCATAATGGAGAACGCGCTACCTAGTCCGTTCAAGGATTGAAATCCACGTGATTAGGGTTGAACCTACTACCGGAAATCACCATGGTGGTCTCTCGACAATGATAAAAATTTAGTGGGGCTTGGCCCACAATTTCGCTTGAAGTCGAATCCACCACTGAACTACGAAGAATTTCAACATCACGACCTTCACGACAACCAACGCCCAACACCAATCGACCAACCTCGAACCCCCTCAATCCGACAAAATGAAGCTTAATCAAAGTGCGAACTCATGCTTTTCAGGAGTGATATTGGCAGCGTAAAGCTGACAATATATTAGGTGTTTCTTCCCACCGTAGGAAGTCGAGAAAGGCTCATTTCTCGGCTCCTTCCTCCGTCCGACGTGTTATCATGTCGGCCCCTCTCTCCAAGGAGTTGAGGGAGAAGCACGGCGTTCGTACCACCCACCCCCCCACATCATATCCACCCGACCATTGATCCATTTGGGTTTCTGGGTCCAAGGCCATTATAAAATTGACCGGAGTATACATATAGGTTCGAAGCATACCTATCCGTAAAGACGATGAGGTTTCCATTATCCGTGGAGTCCACAAGGGCAAGGATGGCAAGGTCACATCTGTCTACCGTCTCAAATACGTTATCCACATTGAGCGTGTCACCGACGAGAAGGCCAACCTTCAATCCGTTCCAGTCGGCATTCACCCCTCAAAGGTCGTCATCACCAAGCTGAAGCTCGACAAAGATCGCGAGGCTATCCTTGAGCGCAAGGGAGGCAAGGGCAAGGAGGCTGAGAAGGGCAAGTCTGCCGCAGAGTAAATTAGGGATTGGATAACAACAAAATTCTGTTTCTTACTTTTCTTCATGTTTTCGGGAATTCTGGGCCTTTTTCTTCTGTTCTGGGGGTTTCAAATTCATCATCTAATCGCTATCTCACCGCATCTTCACCACCTTCTCTCCTGGACGATGACGACATACCTTCGACACACTCAAACGGCAGGTTAATCAAGATCGGGGATTATCATCAAAAAATTGTTAGCAAGTTGAATGAATTTGGGCGGTGTTTGGGTTTGGTTTTCAACACCAATGGAGTTCCGGGAAGTTCGTTTTAGGGGAAGTTCATAATTATCTCCAAAGAGCCACTTCTCTTTATCACTATGAAAGCTCAATGCTCGAAAGTGTTGATGTTGTTATTTCCTTCTCCCCACTCCGTGAATCCATCACGCAAGTATTATCTACTCTTCAACCCCATAACCCAATGGAACATACAATGGTTGTCTGAGTTATACGGCTTGCGGAGAGTAAAATATAAGAATCGCACATGCAGACTGCCCTCTTAGGCGGGCCTCTTCTCGAGGTTCGTAGAAGTGCGGAACGGTGGTTTGATTGTGCGATATATCTTCATTTCGTAGGAGCCCCTCTGTTTGCTTCTCAGGCAGCAGAGTATCCTACCTTAGGTAATATCTCAATGTTTACTCGTGTCACGTGACCATGCTCGCGTGACTATGAAGTTCATGGACTTGGAATCTGCATGACAAACCAGACTAGACCGAGAAGCATATATCCCCCTCTCCTGAGCCACATAGATGAGCATCGAGAGTTGGAATTAAGTCACATCAATAGAAGATTAATTCCAATACTGGTGGCCCCTGCTAGTATCATCAATTCATCTCAAAAATTATCCTCATGATCATCAACTTGGGAAATACAACACCCATAAAAGCGATAACAACTCCAAACGTCCTAAAAACATGGTACAGGAATCCCAAAACCACCCATCGCACCAATTCCACATCTTCCTTTCATTTAGACCTTGCTAGTAAAAACAGCCGGTGGAGTGGTAAGATCAACATCACTCGGCAACTTCTCACCTCGAAAGCCTTTCTCCGTAGTAGCCTTCTTCGACCTACCAATCCTAACGCCAAACACCGCCATCGCGACCCCGAGGCCAAGTAAGACGACAACAATAGCAGCAACCGCACCCACTGCTCCCGCAGCACCAGGAGACAAAGGCTGGCTATCTGATTCACTATTCGTCCCGGTATTACCACTCCCTTCCTCCGCCTTCCCAGTGTTTGCATCCTTGGGGCAAAATGACGCAGTAGCATCGCAAAGCTCACACCAGCCCTTGGTATCCTTAACCGCAAACGCATTAATTGCATCATTGAACTCCTTCAAGGTCAACTCTGCCTGACCAAAAATCGGGAAGTGAATAAGATCCACATTATTTTCTGTTCCGTTGCGGAAGAGGAAGCGAACCTTGAGTGCCGATTCGTTGGGATAATCTCCAGCGGGAGTATCCATATCCGAGAACAACTCAAAGACCATTGAAGCAGCGTAGTTAGGAAGACCCATGAAGTCAATGGAGTAAGCCGATAGTCCCGCATGTCCGAAGAAAGCGAGGAAAGCGTCGTAGGAGGAGATCATGAGGGTGAATTTATTCTGCTTGCCGGCACTGTTGATGTTGGCAGAAAGGCGCTCAGCGATCTTGTATGCCATTGCCTTTCCGGAAATAGTAAGGGCTGGGTGTTCAGAGGAAGCGTTTCCGTTCATAGCCCACTCGTGGCGGTCGGCAAGGAGTTTGAGTTTATAGAGCTCGCCGGGGGAGATCCGCTCGGCGATGGTACTGTTGTGGACTGATCCGACATTGATATAGTCAAAGATCGCGTATGCATTCTGGTAGCTAACTTCAGCATCACTGAAGACACCATTGAGATAGTCCCTTTTCAAAGAATCATAAAAGGTTTGCGACTGTTCGCTGAGCCGCAGGGCATCCTGAGATTCCAGGTATGCGTCGCTCTGCGCCACGAAGTTGGGGCATTGACCATCCGCCTTCAACCAGATCGTGTCAGGATCTTTAGTTGTCATGCTATGGATGGTGGTATATTGCAGCCCATTGACTGGATCCTGCACCTCCTCTCCGTTCGCCAATGTCTGAGGTTTGTGGTAGGTAGCTGGGGGGTATAGACCTTGCAAGAATACTTGTCCGCTGGTAACGAGGAGCGGCTGATCGGGGGCCATGGCATAAACCTCTATATCGTCAAAGGAACTCTCACTAATGTCATCGATGAAGAATGGAGAGGAATGATTGAGGTATCGTTGGCGGTAGAAGGCACCCGCATTGTGACATTGAAGCTGACCGAGAAAAGTCAAGCTTGTAGGAGGGAATCCTTTGAAGGTTCGATCACCATGACGCTGGACAGTGACAACGGCATGAACCACCTCTGCTGCGTGTGCGATTGAGGAGAGAGCCACAAGGGAGGCGGCGAGCACAGCTGGGCTTTTCATGGCTGGGACAATAAGGTGGGTATATTCTCGATACTCTTGATAAATCAAACTAATTACTCGGACTTCCTTAGGACGAGTAGGAGAAATATCCACCACAGCAGACAGCCTAAAAATTGCCAGTGAAGGAAAACCAAGTAGGCCTGATCCGCCCTCATGAGGGGTACAACAGTACCTAAATACCACTGGGCCACAGCACCAGCGGGAAAATCATCACCCCACCTGCAATCATACATAACCATGTCCCAAGTCAACATCTCAAATCAGCGCATGTATAATATTTGAGAAATCTTATCACAATCTAAGCATAAATCAACATGATCTGGGTATAGCTGAAATTCGGCGTCCGCTTCCTGGTTAGTGGGGGTCTCAGTGCCTGGTGAGACTGCATGGATACAGGGGTTCTTCAAAGTAGCTATGCTGTCATCGGAGGCGCAAACCACAGCAGCTTCTCCGGAAGCAGCCTAGTTAGCATGCACGCTTTAGAAAAGAAAATACCGTAGATAAGGCCGCGGAGTTCTGCGCGAGGGCGGGGTACATGGAATAGTGGTTGGGAGCAAGTTGTGTGCCGGCAGTTTGGAACTGATGCCGAACCGAGCCCAACTGCCTATCACCCACCAATTCCTATATGTCACGACGACTCACGTTCTCTGTGGGTATCGACTTGCTTACAATTTGAAGCTGGGGTTGAAGGCAGCCAGACAAAAAGAGGTCGGTAGTATGTTCTTGTGCCCTGATGCTGGCCCGCTGGACTTGAGGCAATTAGGTAGAATTTTTACCGGGCGGCTCGTTCCGGTCAGACTAAAGTGATCGTTCTGTCTCGTGGCAATCAAGAATAAGCGAAGGCTTACATAATGCGATAAACTCCTGCTTGTTCAAAATTCCGATATTCAAGTGCCCGTTCGTCGTGGCAGGTAGCGCTACTTACTGCTGCGTATAGCCAGATTGGCGACTTGCGCTCGAGTTTTGACTACAGGAGCGGCCGTGCCAACCAGACTAATTTTGACTTTGCGGTGGAGGTTTCACTTCTGGACTAGGCCCCATCATTTATGCAGTAGCATTACCCTGAAGTTCAAAGTTACCCTCAACTCGTAGGTCTTCACAAGTTTACAGTTACATCTAGAGCGTTTGCTTGCTTGATCATGGTACTAATGAACATCTAACATGAAGCATGAATATGATCTCTCTGCTCGAGACTACTTGAGTACCTATTTTGTGCCAACCAGACTAACCTCGAAGGGTAGTCTGGCTGGCTCGAAGGGTAGTCAAGCTCGAAGTGCAGAGCAGGTTGACTCCACCAGACTAACAGAATCATAAGGGTGCAAGAGACTGGGCTGAGGTCAAATACTTTTCAAGTTGGCATTGTATTATTTCGGGAAATGGGCTTGTGCATCAGGGCTGTCAAGCTGTTTTTGCCAGAAATCTAACCAGACTACCGGAAATCTGCATTCTGCATGCAAAGTCTTCACGAAAATCTAGTCTGGTTGGCACGACCGCTCCTGTGGCGAAAATCTATTGTTTGCTACATACTAGTAAAGTAAGGATATGTATGAGACCGTCTTCCATCTCAAGTGTAATCTAGCACAGAGGGGACAGCATACTTTTCTCGTTCAACTTTTCTCGTTCAACAAGTACTTTGATAAGTCCACCAGCTGTAGCTAATTTCTCGATATAACAAGGTAGGTCTGGGACCTAGCCTGCGACTGCTTCTTTCCGTGCCCTGCGGTAGCCTGCTGTTCTTATCCCCTCGCTTGAGCTGATAACAACAATCAAACCCCAAGCCCACTCACACTCTCAACCCTCACCCTTCTCGCCTTCTGGCTCTCACTCGTCCTTCACCACACTACTCATCCTTCAACAAGACTTTCAGGAAAACTCACTCTGACTGACTGCTTGAGAGTTCATGTCGGGAGGTCGACAAAAACTCCAAATACCTGCTCCTGTCATTACCAAGCGTGGATACACTATCCCTGAACTCTACCGACTACGCGAGACACTCCGTTTCTTATCTTGCCCTCTTGCAAATTTCTCCCCAGAAGCTTTCCAATACTTTATTGTTACTCCACATATCCCAGCATCTGCTCACATCGACCCTCAAATCCGCCAAAAGGTACGAGTCGTTGCGCCTTTCTGCTCCTCTTGCCTTAGGCTGACTTCTTCAAGATCTTCCGAACCCTTGTCAAGATTGACCAAGAAAGGATGGCTTCCACTCCCTTCAAGAAAGTTCTCCCTCCTCACCTCAGGATGAGGGCTGCTCAACCTGCAGTCCCTGTTACTCTCGACCCTGTCACTCCCTTGACCGTTGTCTATGGTAATTTGGTTGGCAATGAAACAATTAAAGAGCCGGAGCCGGAGCCCGAGCCTAAGACTACCAAGCCCGAGCTTAAGCCTACCGAGCCTGAGCCTGACAATACAAAGCGTGAGCCTGAGACTCTCCAACCGGTGGACAGGGCCATGGCTGAAGCTTGGTGGACCAAGTTGTCTGGTGAACACAAGATTGGGATTGCTGAATCGTATATTCTTGAGGGGCGCGAACTTCCAACTGTTTCTGTCCACAAGCCAGCTACAAAGCCTGGCCTCAACCCCACTGTCCCTTCCTTTACCATGGGAGCACTTCGCGAGGTCGTACCAAACGTTCTAGCTACTGCTGCAAAGCAGGATGGATGGGGCAGCTTATCCTTTCCAGCTACTGTTGCAAAGCAGGATGAGTGGGGCAGCTCATCCTTTCCAGCTACTATTGCAAAGCAGGATGAATGGCGTAGCTCCTCTGCCGCTCCAGTTAAACCCACGCTTGCTCCAGTTAAAACCGCAGCCGCTCCAGTTAAGGTAGATGACTGGAATTTCTCGCCTATACAATCCACGACGAATGGGTGGGGCAGCTCCTCTGCCGCTCCAGCTAAGCCCACGCCTACTCCAGTTAAAACTGCAGTTGCTCCGGTTAGGGCTGCAGTTGCTCCGGTTAGGGCTGCAGTTGCTCCAGTTAAGTTAGATGATTGGAATGTCTCACCTACCCAAGCCACGACGAACGAGTGGGGCAGCTCGTCCGCGGCTCCAGTTAAGCCCATGCATGCTCCAGTCAAAGCCGCAGTCGCTCCAGTTAAAGCCGCAGTTGCTCCAGTTAAGTTAGATGATTGGAATGTCTCACCTACCCAAGCCACGACGAATGAGTGGGGCAGCTCGTCCGCGGCTCCAGTTAAGCCCATGCATGCTCCAGTCAAAGCCGCAGTCGCTCCAGTCAAAGCCGCAGTCGCTCCAGTTAAAGCCGCAGCCGCTCCAGTTGAGGTAGATGACTGGAATATCTCGTCCGCCGCTTCGACCAAGCAGGGTAATTGGAACAATACTACTAGCTCAATGCAACAAGATGACTGGAGCACTCCTACCGCTTCTCAACCGCTTATCTCCATTGATCAGGAGTCCCCTACTGTTCAAACCAACGAAACTTTAGTGCAAGCGGATAAGGTGACCCCCCCGCGTAAGTCTGCTTGGATTGGCCTCAAGTCCAATGGAGAGGAGCAAGATGAGTTCATAAAAGTAAATCTTCAGACATTCCTAGGCCATGTTCACTTGCTGACAATTATCCAGTTTATGACTGCGAAAGTCTTCCCTCGTCTCAGCCAGTTGACTCCCAAGAAGCCTGCTCTCGATACAACATATGTTATAGAGAATCCGGATCCTGCGCCAGCAGACGACGATGCTGCTATCGTTTCCAACAATTTTAGTTCTGATTGGTAGAGGATCGTCTATTCACTAAAAATGATGTCTCTTCTATAGCTCTTCCTCTTTTCTCTCTTAGGCAGGTTTTGCCTTACCTCCGTTAATCTGTTTTCTGGGATGAAGATATGAAAAAAAAATGTGTTACGAGCTGGGTGTGTATGTGGACGAGAGACAAAGCTAGGATTGTTGTGTTCTCGTGCATCTCAATTTCTTTTATTTCATCCCATTCAATCATGCTTCATATAATTTATAACGTTCTTACCCTCATCTGTGCCAAGGGCAATACAATGGTAATCTGTGAAAGACAACTTAATGGCGGTGCGTATTCATTTGGTCAGTACCGGTAACTACATCGCGACAACTGTTGCCATTACGACACCATTAAACACTGGAGTACAGATTAGCATGTGGGCATAAATCACACAGATAATCAAAGTTTTCAGTCGAGAGCTATTTTGAATGCATGTCGGGCTGGAGCACTGTATCACCGGAGCACATGTGTCCCTTGGCTCGTGTTGCGGGTGAAACCACGCGTAAATTGAAATATGGTGTGGCGACCTAAAATCCTCACGACCTCCCCCCTAGAACGTTTCTAGCCAACGTGGAAAAGCAACAAAGGACGAATACTTGAGGGAACACCGAGCCTTCGCAGTTGTCAGTTTTGCTCAAAGAGCTGAGTCAACCGAGTCAACTGGCCCTGCGTTGTTCCGATGCCACTTCCCTCAAAGAGGGGGATCTCCAACAGACCTCAAATACAGCAGCAACGTTCGTCGGCTCTCCCATCCACGCAAATCCCTACGGCTCATCAACAAGAGACTGAGTCTCAGCTGTTGAGAGAGCAAAAGATACCCAATCCTCTTCCGCCAGTTCCCTTCGGCCGGCAAAATACCCGAACGTCACGCCTACCGCTATCACTCCCGGATTACGAGCATGACAACAACGAGAATGATGGTATGGGTGATGAGGATATAATTGTTTACGGCTCAGACGAGCAAGTGGAACTGGGTCAAGAGGATGAAGCAGAGATTGTGAAATTCAGGGACGAGCGGCTACGGAGGGTCCATACATACGCACAGAGATACTTGGCTGGAGATAGAGTATACATCCATTGCGCCAGGTTAAAAGGTCCGGTTGTTAATAATCCTTGGAAAAAGAGAGAGGAGCACAACGATCACGAAAAGGCACCATCGGGTATGCGGGAATTTAAGAGGAGAAGGCTGATGGATGAGAAGGAGGATGAAGTGATGGCAACTCCTACGCAGGGGACAAGGACAAGAGAGACAGAGACGGTTGAAATGAATGCCCCTCAGAAGCCGGGTCCTAGGAGGAAGCGGGCAGCGCCAAAGAAAGTGCATGAGGAAGATGAGGATGAGGAAGAAGAGGAAGAAGAGGAGGGGGAAGAGTTGGATACCATTTCTGTTGCAAGCGGAGTGCAAGAGGAATTTAATACCATCACAGTTGCCGCCATTGGCCGAAGAAAGGGGAAGACCACCGCTGCAGGAAAGTCAAATTCGAGGGCAGCCGGAAGGGGCACATCAAAAACTAAGCCTAAGGCTAGAACCTCTACTTCAAGGAATAGCAGTAAGGCGAGCACAACTGCAAAGGCCCCAAATAAAACAGCTAGTGTATCGAAAAAGCGGGGGGGCGAGCCGCTACAAGAAGAGGTAGTTGAAGCAACTACTGTAACAGTAAAATCTACACGGGGAAGACGAGATGGGCGTGGGGGACGAGGACGAATATCTGCAAAGCCCAAAGCTCCAGTTACACAACATACTGATTATAAAGAGGATGAAGGAGAGGTTAGTTGTACATCCTCAATACGGGGGGGTAAGCGAAAGGCCCCTGCTCCGGTAAATACAGCAAAGCGGGGAGATCGTGTTTCACGAACGGTATCTGGGCAAACAACGTCAAAGGCAAAAAAGGCACCCCCGGAAACCATAAATCAATCAGACCATGCGACGGAACTCGCTACGGAGCAGCCACCGGAAGCCACAGTCGCTGCCACAATAACTAATCTCTGGGAGGAATCCTTTGAAATACCCGCTGTTGACCCTTCCGAAGCCCGGGCCAATGAACCAATCACCCCTGTTGCAAATCTTTCTCTGGAAGAACCCACGCCGCCCTCAATCTTCTATGGACCTAGCAGCACTTCTAAAAACGGCGTTACCAGCAGCGCAAATCTAGCCAATAAGTTCATCGCAATCAGGCAGGGGACATACGGCCCTGTGGCCAAGCAGTCAAACTCTAAAGCTCGGACCATACCAGCCGCTGGGACCAAATCCAAGAGATCTGCGCCAGCTGCAGCGGCAAAGAAGAAGACAGGCAAGAGGGCAGCAGATGGAGCTGCAGCTATTCCTGAGGAGGAAGGAGAATCGAGCGAACGCCAGGAAGGAGGGGACGAGGATCAGGGCGATTGGGTACCTGTGTCAAGCGGCTTTAAATATAAGAAGGGTAATGGAAAGAAGGCAGCTGTTTTGGGTGCAAAAGGCGATATGCCGGTTGATGATGAAAAGGCTGGTAAGGAGGAGAGTATAAATAAAGGGAAGGGGCGGGCAAAGGAGGCCACTGCGGCGCAGCAACCAAAACGCAAGAAACCTAGAGTTATCGATTTTGCGGCGTTGAGTCCTTTTGGTGGTGGCCAGGTGGTCACGAAGGGGAGAGTGTACTCAAGCCCGAGAGGCGACCTAGGGGATGAAGGGAAGGGTGCAGATATACCTAGGGCGGATAGAAACAATATCGTTGGACGTTTTCAGACTGGAAATAATGTATCTGTGGCACTGATGGCACCTTTATTATTAAACACACCATCTGGGAAACCCACGTCAAGCGGGAAGGGTTATAGCTCCTTACAGGAAATACCTGGAAATACCAACAGCCAGGGTAATATAAATAAATCGCCAGTGGCTGTAAATCAGAAAGCAGCTGTTGTGAAGGAACCAACGCAATTGGCACCGACAGTCGGTCAACCCTCCGAAGTTCGAGGGTCGGCCATTCTCAGTAAGGAGGTGGATCAGGCTGCTCAGGCAGCCAAGTGCACCACAAGCACAGCTATACATAGCGAAGTTCTACCCGTGCCTGCACTAGGTACTCCTGGGGAAGAACCACAACCAACAGAAGAATCCTTCCAACAGGTCGAAGAACTTGCCTTCGCTGTACCACCACCACCCGTAGCTAGACTAGAACCCCAAAGCCCATGGATGAACACACAGCGTCAGCTTTCTGCGGCCAGGAAGGGATTTATGTCGCTCCTAGACACACCCATCGCAGAGGAGACAACACCGGCTAAGATGCCATCAGCAACCCTGTCACGATTGCGGAGGGGACCCGACTTTGGTCTGCAAAAGGGTGCTGGAACGATAGAGACTCCCTCGGGGAACCCTCTATTCACAATGCCTCCAGAGTCGATTGTGCTGATGCCGGGGATTCCAGTTCCTATATTGGCGGGGTTGAATCCTGACCCTGCAGTAGAAGGTGAGGCCTGCTCTGGTGCTGGTGTGGTTCTTGACACTAGCCCCTCGGGACCAACCACCAGTCGTCATCGTGGGGAGTCCACGGCCACACCTGCAACTTTATCAGCATTTAGGACTAGAAATGGGGCGGATGTGACATTTTCTTCACCCATGGCTGTGAGGGGTGATATTACAGGAGGCAGTCATAGTGAGGGAGAAACCCAGCGTGACAGCATAAAGAGTATGCCTCCACCAGAGTTCTCACCTTTCAAGACCTTCGACACTCCAACGAAGTCGCAATTTGGGAGCTTCATGCAAGGATTTAGCCCCTTAAGGTACTCTCCAGATGGGGAACTGGGGACGATTGAGGAGCCACCATCACAGTCGACGTCTCAACATGGGTCACAGTCCCAATCCAGCATGGTCCCAATCAGGCTATTTGGCGGAGACAAACCCAAGGACTCCAGAGGCCCAGCAGATAAGTCAGAGAACCACCAGCGAGTTAACCCCTCTGCTTGGTTAGGGCTCTCTCAATCCCGGACATCCAACATATCCCTCTTTGACTTCTTGGCTGGCACCCCAGCCCAACGGCCTGCTCCTCCCTCTTTACCAGCCCTACCGTCCTCTCCTCCACCACACTCCCCCCAATCCCGCACTCCACCCCCCGTTCTCACCAAGCCAAGAACAAGCCCCAGGCACTCCCAGCTTCCGCAGGACCAGTTCCACCCAATTTGCGCAGAATGGGCAGCAAAGCCCGGGGACGAAGTTAGTGGGTGATATGTTGGAGATGATGGGTGGAGGGGTATGGGATATCGACGCGGAGCTGAATAAAATGAGGAGTGAGGATACCCAGGCGGAGGCAGAAGGGTCGAGTAAGAATACTTTGACGACACCAGCTACAGGAAGGGGCAAGCTGGGCAAGGGGCTGTTTAACAGTGGGATGAAGAGGATTGGGAGTGGGAAGAGGAGGTGGTGAGGGGGGTTGGTTGGTGGGGGATTCCTGCATTATAGACTGGGGTTGAAGGTACCAGAGAGGGTGCTTTTGGGTGGTTTGAATACGATTCTTGTTGATGATAGGTTTTGGGAGTATTTGCTGTTTTTATATGATGCCTTTGACTCTTTTTGTCTATTGCGTGATGTATACCACTTTCCCTTCGCTGTTCATACTAGGCTGATGTATCTGTGTCGTTTATTGTCCGTCCGTTTCAGTGCCCTCGAGGAGTTCAATTGGTTTCATGGGGAATTCGAGCTATTATGTACATTATGTGTAGGACACCAGCCAAGATCCCTTGAACCTACCACAAGAGGAATTATCATTGCTACTTATTTCCTACGAGCATCAAAGTATACATCAGCGTGTCTCAGTATGGGAGGTATATGTTTGTGATGGGGAGGAGTTAGGGGGCGAGCATGCGAAGGTAGGTGGATTGGAGTTAGGCTAGGCGGGATGGAGGTCGAGAGTTCAGGGTGATTTGTTATTCGAGGAATTGTAATTGTAGAAACTTAGAGTGCGTGATGCTAAGTATATTCGCAATCGATACATAAGTATATGTATATAGAGGTACTAGTAGATACTGGTACATGCAATCTGTAATACGTGTCTAAATACATTATGCTCTTTCCCCTGCATATGATGAATTACCAAGATTACCATTACCAACCAGACCTTAGCAGCCAGAGTCCAAGCTCCGCACCTCCACACCTTCCGAGGTAATGGCAAACCACCCACTTCCTCACCAACGCTCGATCTAGATAATGCCCCGAATCTAAGCACCGTGTATATACTGTATCATAATCATACCTTCACCGTTGCTGCAGATGTGTCCTCCTCAGAAACGATTGGCGGAAGGAAGTAAATTATAAATATTATATAAAATTATATAAATGTTTTGATGTCAGGTATGGTTTTGACCCACATGCGGGCAGGTGAGGCGGGAATGTTGGAATGTGAACGAACTGATATTCATATGTAAATCCTTTTTTTTCTTCTTTTTTTTCTTTTTTTTTTAAAAGTGTCATCTGATGAATTCCCTTGGTGATCAACACCGGCCAGCGAAGATTGGAAACCAACCAACTAAGTCCGTTACGGTACTTAGGATGCATAATATCACCACCCCGGCTCCGGAACTCGGGAACTGTTAATTAAGCATTTTTATTTTATTTATTTTTTCAAAAAGTGATGTCAAGTTGAATCTCAGACAGGGCACACAGCACAGTGGGGTTACCGGTAGTTGGGTTGTCAGCTGAATGAAGCCCCTGCACAAATGAATGAATGGCTGATCAACCATCTCAACTCTTTCATCCTTAAAAAAAACCTTTACCTTCCTATGATAGGAGTCTTTCAAGATT
>Ga0307511_10001770_pt1 | contig 22700 bp, 14 predicted proteins | sample 13_EM_MG_FD_200266 | JGI IMG/M metagenome (GOLD analysis project Ga0307511, IMG submission 200266) | Populus trichocarpa ectomycorrhiza microbial communities from riparian zone in the Pacific Northwest, United States - 13_EM | ecosystem: Host-associated > Plants > Roots > Unclassified | place... | reverse complement strand
TGTGCACTTGGGGGGTGAAGTTAGTCACAAAATTGTGATGTTGCACAGAGTCCTCCAGTGCGGAATTCTAACTAGTCTGGCTGCCGCCAGGGATTTCTTCGTGCCAGCCGGACTCACTTCTTTGTGTGTCCGATCCATAACCCACCGGAATAGGCCAACAGTTGGTGGCATCTACTTTACGCCGATATCCGACAAGACAAAACGGCAACCACCTGGTCCCAGTGGGTACTGTCGCACCACAGCCTGCACTGTGGACATGCCTCCGATACTCTCACAAGTCTTAGTGCCGCCACATAATTCTGTGTGCCAGCCAGACTCGACTCTTTGTGTTCCTGACCCATAACCTGCCTAAAAACAGCCAAAGTTGGTGGTGTCCATGTCACTTTCATATCCAACAAGGAACCGTAACCAGCTGGCCCTAATGGGTGCTTTCCAATGGGAATCTCCAGTGCGGACCAAGCCACGTGTCTCCGACACGCTAACAACTCTGGCTTGCATCTTGTGCCAGCCAGACCGCTTCTTTGTTTTCCCGATCCACCACATATATAGGGCAACAGTTGGTGGCGTCCAAATCACATCCATGCCGTATCCAACACGGAATGGTGATTGTGGATTTATTACACTACGATAACTTTGTGGTATGCCATACATAGTCCAACCCGCAGCGGATTACAAGGAATGGTAACTAGCTGGCCCCACTGGGTGCTTTCCAACGGGATCCTGCAGTGCGGGCCAAGCCACGTGGCTCCGACACGCTAACAAGTCTGGTGTGCATCTCGTGCCAGCCAGACCGCTTCTTTGTTTTCCAGATCCACCACATAAATAGGGCAACAGTTGGTGGCGTCCAAATCACATCCATTCCGTGTCTAACACGGAACGGTAACCAGCTGGCCCCAAAATGGGTGCTTTCGAACGGCACGCTCTTTCTCCGTTTTCGAATGTGCCCGGCTATCCACCATTTATGCACCCCAGGTAACACGACAGCTTTTCGAACTCTTTGGGCTCTTACAGACTCGTTATTGACAGAGCACAACAGTAATGTCCGACTTTTCGCTCTAGCTTCGTACGTACTTTACCTCTACCTTCGTGGTCTCTTAGCCCGTCATAACAGCACACATGGGCACAACCGGTGTCAACTCCTATCCTAATGGAAACCGCCGCGGTTACTTTGGGTTGTCATACGTGTTTGGGGACGCTTGTGCCAATTCATCGTATTATGCAACTAAGCAATTCATTACGGGTGTCTTCGCCTTACGTAGTGATATCGCTTCGGTCCCTCCGGAGTCTTTTTGTTAGACACTTGTCCTGGATGTCCCTATTGCCACACTCCATTCCCCACTCTGACCACAAAACCATTAAGCCTCAGGTGCAAGGCTTACCTATAACATATTTCACATGGGGCACACTGGCCCAGCCGTCGATTGCTGCAAGTACGTGCCTCCGTCCAGAGAGTGCACATAAGTCTGGTGAAACGCGAAATCACAACAAAAGTGGGCATCGTGCGAAAAATAGTAGAAACCAGGCTTGGCAGATAATCATGTGGAAAAAATTGTGAATGTAATCATTAACTAGATTGTCGCTTCTTTGATTTTTGCACCTAGAACGTACAGGTAAGGCCAGTGCCCTGCAGAACGGAAGCCATTCCGCAAATCGCAGACAGAGCACTAAGCCGAATTTGGAATACAAAAAATCACCCATGGAGCTGGAGGGCCGCTACATGTGAACTTGACATTAGGGGCTTCATATCAACCTCGAAACTCTATCTAAAACTCGATCGCAAATTCACAAGCTCAGTTCAATCATGCAAGCATCTACTAAGGGCCTTTCTGGCCTATTTGCCCTATTTTTCAAGGCTTATGGCTACTAACTGTACCTGAATTCCTAAAATACCAACCCCACAGACATGATCCACTCCCGAATACAAGCTTACAGGGTTATCGCACGGGAAGAACACTCGATTTGGTAAACACCAGTAAGATGTACAGGTGCGCCGAGAATACCCACCGGATGCGTTCAGGGTCGTTTCAGTCACTTGCATGTTGGAATTCTCGGCCTCTCTTCAAAGCCAAGAAAAAACAAATAACAACTGAATTGCGAATTGAACCGGGAACTCACATGAAATACTCTTGTGTTGCCTTTTGTTACATGCGGGACGCAAGATAAGACAAGACGATATCATACAGGTTGTGTGCTAAATGCAATGTGACCATGAAGCTCTGAATTTGGGGGCGCACGTCACACGTCATTGATCCCATAGAGTGCTTTGTGTTTGATGTTTGCAAGTTTCACCACTTCAATGCGGTGTCTACTCTCACAAATACAGTGAACGGAGGTCTATTATAGTAGGAGAACTATATGTGGTACTATTGCCTCACCCGTAGCGGACTGTCAAATACGCATTCACGAATAAATCACGGAAGTGAATACATAAGGGGCTAGGATTTAGACTATGCTCTGATTGGCTTGACGCTTGGCTGGAGCTTCCCGGCTACACAAATGGCGGGGAGCAGGAGTGGGTTACAAGCAAGGTAGTACATCATGATTGGGTAGGAGAACACATGAGCTGGCACATGTTCCAGGGCTTTCAGGGACAATATTGCCGAGGTTTAGCTTACATTGATACTTTAACTCCAGCCAAGGAAAATACATGGGGAGCGAGAGTCACACAACTCATGCAATAGGCCAATACTATACCCGATTTGTATCCAACATATGCAGGTAGCAGAATTGCTAGCTTCAAGCGCAATGATATTTTCTTATGCGCATTTTTTATGGGGCGCCATCCACCAGTCCATACCTCAAGGGTATCAACGGTCGACACGACTTTTTTCCGATTCCGACGTTCCACGCACGGATTGACTCAATCTGCGTGATCGGAAAAATAAACAATTGTCTAAACAGGGTTTAACATACCAAGTTTACATCGATTGCCTTGTGAATGATTCCCGGACAGTGCTATAATAGCAGCAAACGTAAACAGAACCTTGTTCTTAAGGGCTTAGTTCATGTTGGAATGAGAACGGCACAGCTGATGGAAGATCTGAAAGCGACACGGGCATGACGACAACACAGCCACAAAGGCTCATCACGGAAATGAGGGAGGTGACGACGCTGACCTCACAATGATGGCGGCGCTCGGTACATTGGTCAACAGAATACTTACCACTGCTATATCATCTACGAAGCCTTATGGTATATTCGACAGTTCTTGAATTTCTAGAAAGCCTGGCAGAGATAATATTGAATGACAACCACAATGCACTTGTAGGGATTGCCCAAAGGATCGAGGAATTCCTGGTAGAGACATTCCAAAGGTGTAACGAAACACTGCCACCACAACACAGGCCCTAGGTAGTCCACTCAAACACCTCCTCCGCCAGCGCGACCCACATGCGCTGAGGTAGCGACACAGGCAACCAGACAACGCAATATGTCCCCGCCCACAAGCTCATATGCTGAGGCATCAACACAGGCAACCACACAGGAGCCCCATCCAGTCCTGTGAGAGGTCAGACGTCAGGTAAGGGCAGGTCACGACCACCTCGGGGACGAGGATACACAGCCCCTTTCACCTACATCACAAGCATCAGGACACCCCACAGGAAAACACGCAAGGCAACAAACACCACCCCCGACCGCGCCCACTGAGAGAAGGGCACGACCACAACCACGACAACAAGAACGACAACAAGCACCAGCCGTAGCGCCGACAAAATGCAAGGCCGTTCAGGTGCGCCGCGCATCGAGGAGGATAATGAAGGACATCCTGGGAATCCCGCTAGTTAACACACGAGCCCAGAAGACTCGGGAAGCTGGCGTCATCACTGGTAATCCACAAGGAAAGGATCGAGCTCAACCAAGGGTATCGCATGAGAAGCAAACTCTTCCTCTCTTCCTTCAAGTATGATTAGCAATCTATCTACCTACAATGATTGAGACATACCTCTTCTCCTTACTCCAGCACCCCCCCTCCCCCTTCCTAGACCTACCCCAGGTTTCTCGACCGAGCCCAGTTCGCCCTAACCCCCGCCAGTGCTCTAGCGTGTTACGACCTACCGTAGTCGTCAGGCGGTCTCTTAGTTTCTGTTGATAGTTTCTGTCTTTGTATTATGTATTTAGCTTGAAATCCAGCCAAATTAGTCAAAACCCAATGGTGGGCCATAACCCGATGACCTACTCTACGTATGCTGTCTTATCTACGTCGTGTGTATGCTTACTATACATGTACCCTGTTGCATTTGTGCTAGTAGAAACTCGTGAGATCTGCGTATCGGGGATCCACGTCTATGTACCTGAGTCTATATTCTTCAACCGTAGCTATCATTTATTGAGTTGCCATAACGATGCGAAGGACCACTCTAGATTATTACCACACCATCCCTGACGCGCCCGCCATATCGATCTGACTCCACCTGGTAATTTTTATTTTGACCAAAGCACTTATAGTGTTTGCACTCGGTTCGTGTCCCACACTATTAAATACTCAGTACTGTAATGTCATACATCAACTTTCAATCCTCATTTTCGGTATCTACCACGGCCTCCTCATCGACTTCCTGTTCCTCCTGTTCCTCCCCTGTTTCCTCACCTCCCTCCATTTCCTCCTCTTCCTCTTCTTCCTCCTGCGCTTTCTCCTCCTCCTCTTCCTCCTCCTCCTCCTCTTCCTCCTCTTCCTCCTCCTCCTCCTCCTGCTCCTCTTCCTCCTCTTGATCTTCTTCCTGCGCTTCCTCCTCTTCGTCTTCCTCCTCCTCCTCCTCTTCCTGCTCTGCATCCTCTGCATCCTCTTCCTCCTCTTCCTCCTCTGCATCCCCTTCCCCATCTTCCCGCTCTTCCTCCTCTTCCTCCTCTACTTGCTCTCCGCCCTCATCTTCCACATCTGTCTCCCCTTCGTACCCTTCTCCATGTTCCTCCCCATCTTCTTCTCCCGCCTCCTCTTCTTCATCATTTTGCCCATCTTCCACTTCCTCCACTTCCTCCCCTCTTCCCTCCTCCTCCTCTTCTTCCTGCTCTTCATCATCTGCTTCCTCGTCCTCCTCCCCATCCTCTTCCTCCGTGGTCTCCATAATGTGTTCTTCACTTTGCTCTTGACTCACCTGGTCGCTTAGTTCTTCCGCCTCTTCCGCGTCCTCTGCAATAGGGGAGCGCGCCCTCGTACGTCCCCCGCGGCGCGCACCACGACCACGACCACCACGACCACGACCCCGACCACGCCTCTCAAGCCCAGGTTCCGGTGCCTTGGAGGAAACACTGGTAGCCTTGGGCTTAGTGGGTGGTGGCGCAAGGTGCTTTGTTGCACTCCTTCCCCTCCTTAGGGGGGTGGGTTCTTGTTGCGGTGGCTGCAAGTGTGCCGCTCTGGGGTTTGACACGCGTGACTGCGTCCCACCCTGTGGTCTAGGGCCTCGGCCACGGCCCCGTTTGGGTGGGGTCACGGGTGGGGGGGTTACGATTACGCTTGGACTTGCATCTAGGACCAACTGAGATACCTTTCTGAATGTTGGGGTTGACTCAGGTGAGGGCTTAACAGGAGGTGACCTTGGGGTGGGTACTCTAGGCGGACGCCATGTGCTTTCCTTTGGTGGGGTCTTCGGCCCCTCTTTCTTGTTATCTGGAGGAGTAAAATGGACACTCGGTTTGGAACTGCTGCTGCGCCCCCCTGCTGCCTCACTATTGGTTTCATAAGAGGCTTCGTCTCTTTCCCTACTAGATGTCGCTGAATCTCCACCTTCAGAACTAGAGCTAGCGATTGATGTTACCGGAATCGACTTTGCTGTGCCCCTCCCAACCACCCATCGACTCATAGTCACCGGCAATGTCGCTCCGTCCTGTGGCACAACCCCGGCCACCCTAAGAGGCCGACGGCTTTCTAACCATGCGGTCTTCCCACCCTCTCGTTCAATCCATCCATATGTAATTTCCTTTTGTCCATCCGCACGCATTATTGCGTCTTGAAGCTCTGCACGCAGTTGTCTGCGGTGGTTCGTCTTTTCCCGGCGAATTTCGGCGTTGTCACTAATTCTGTCCTTCCAGACAATGTCATGCTGGTGGATGATCGCCTTAATCTCGCGCCGAATATCGTGCAAGCGGCTTAGCTCCGTCTTGAAGTCTATCTGAAACTGAACCTTTGCGGCACCCTCGAGGGCTATAGGACGTACTCTGTGAACAAGGCTATCCGCTATCCCGGGATGCAACTCATTTGTTAATTCCTTATATTTGTCGAGCCCCGCTCGAAGTATTGCTTCTGCTTGTTTATTGTATGCAGTTAGGTTGCGCTTATCTGCTGCAGTGGCATTCGCTGCCAGCGGCTTAAATGGTAAGGCACCCTTAAAATGTTGCGTCTTGAGCCGGTCGAGTTGTTCCATTATAGCCTTGTACTGTAGGTGAAGCGAAGGTTGGTCTGTATAATCGGGCATAGGTGGTAACATTTGCCGCCTTCTTACTTTCAATGGGTGGTCATAATCTAGTTCGACCCAGGTATTTGCCGCCTTGGCCATTGCTGCAGAGGTTGTAGGAATATCCTTGAGAAGTTTGCTCTTCAACATGTACGCGGGATCAAAGCCAGTCATCTTCGTTAACCATTCTTTATCAGCGAAGGCCTCCATAGCCATTTTTGACATTGCGCTCTCTGAGTGATCCTCAGTCCCAGTCGGTAATGGGGCAAAGGCATTGTCTATGGCATCCACACGGAAGGGTCGTCCAACAGTATTTCCCGGACCTCCTTTCCTGTACTTGTGCATTCCCATCGGATAGTATACCATCGGCACTGGTCGTGGCATATCTTTGACTTCCTTGTTTGCATCAGAGCCATATACCCACTCCCCATTCGGGCCAACAACCGGTTCTTCGTTCAACAGTGGTGGAGACCTGGTGTCATACCGAGAATTATAATACTGATACGATCTTGTGCGGCGGCTTGGTTCGTCGACATCGGCGCCTCCTTCATCGTTCGGTGCGGGTCGTTTGCGATTTGGCCGGAGAATTGGCTCTGATCGTAATTCTGCCGGCCTAGAGTTAGGTATAGTTGTACTCCTATCGTGTCCAAAATAATGGGGTGGCTTTGGTACAGTTCCTTGTTTAGGTCCAGGATTCAGGTTGGCATGTGGAGTCGGAATGTATTCTTTAGACGGATCTTGGAGTGTGAACTTGTGGGGCGCCTTCGGAGCCTCTGTTGGTGCCGATCCTCCTCCCGTTCTACTCATCTTGGTAGGCGGAGCACTAGATAGTGTGTAAAACGCAAAGTTATCGCCTTTGCTAGAAATCAAAGCGTTATAGCCTCGAAAAGGGTAGGGAAACGGTTGATAAGGGGGAAGAAGTGAAGGCGGAACCAAGAAGACAAGATATATAGTGGACACGGTGAAAAATGGTTGAAGAAAGCAGAGTGGAGCAGTGTGGTAAGTAAGCTTGCGAACAAGGCACTGGGGCGGTTAGGATTTCGTGTTATGATTGTATCCCTTTTCTTTGTTGTGGTGGAATGCCTTTTGCTAGGACACATAGAGATAGTTTCCTTCCTTGTTGACCAGTTGGGTAACAAAGGGGATTGCAGGGATCCTGGATGTGGACACTCGGACAACGGATACAGGCGCTAGCCCATACCTTGCGGGTATGAGAGTGCTACAGATTGACTGTAAGCATGAAAACTACGCTGCACACTGCCAGGTAGTGCAGTGTATCCATATAAGGGTATCACAACAGTACCGTAGGTACAGTATACTCTCGTTATAAGCATACTTCCTCCACATAGAAAGGTACTTTTTAAACATAAATTCGGTAACTAGAATATTCATACCATTTTTCTGCTTAGTCACATGCATATGATTCTAACAAATAGGCGCTAGCAGGGGCTTATCGATAAGAAATCACTACGCGGCGGAGAAACAACACATTCTGTGGTGAATGCACTCAAACACCAAGCTCATAACAGATCTACGTTGAGATGTCTGCACCGGCAGCGCCGCCACCCACACCGTTCCCAAGTGTGCAATCACGGGTCATCACACTGCTATTGATGCTCATGAGACCGTTCTCCTCTATTAGCTTCAGTCCGAGACAAATACAGGCCAGTTGGAGGACATGTTACAGTCGGGAAGACGTCGAGTTTAGGGTTATGTATATAGAGAGAACGCCAAACAAACCCAGCAGAGGATCACCGAGCTCTTACATCACTCCTAATACCTTTTTCCCATCTTGTTTGTCTCATCTGTTATGTATTTAATTTTCTCTTGATATATGGATAAATTTGTTATAAGCATACCCCCCTGGTCCCGACCATATACTTATAACGAGGGTATACTGTAGTATTGTAACAACGACTGAAATTCCTCCATAGCTTGCCGAGAGCCTAGCACGGGATAGTAGTGTAGCACACGGCGGTGGTACAACCTTGGTGCAGCATTCCAGAGGGCGGAAGGGTAGCGAATATGCTCAACTGGCATGGGGGATTGAGAGTGCTACGAAGGAGTGAGCGAAATATATAGCACATAACTTATGGGGATATAGGGGTCAAACATAGGTTTTTTCGTGGTGAGGGAGGGGATTGGTGGTGTTGCGTCAGGCGTTGCTGTCCGATCTGGGTGGCTACTTAATGGGTGCTCCTAATAGGCCACAAGGGGGTGCATCGAGTCGCCACTGTTCCGTTGGGTGGTTATTCCACCTGCCGAATTACTGGTTTTGTGGAGGTTGGTTTGTGAAACTCCTGGGATACCAATATGGCATGGCATATTCAGTGCCCATTTGCCATAGATCTCGGGCCTATCCTTAGCTGACTCTTTGTGGAAAACTTAGGAGTTTCTATGATAACCGAGTGGGACCAAATTCTGGCCGGAGAGTTAGGGCTCTGCGTACCAGAATCGATCGCGAACCATTTCTTCTCCTCAAAGGTAGATCAAAATGAACAGTCCTTACCTGAGGTATTCCTTTGCATGGCTTCGCTTTTCTCTTCCACTGTTGGGAAGCTTTTGCAATATGTTGACTTCCCTTCCTACTTTTGTTTATCCCAACAACTCCACCAGGTGCCTTCAAATCTTCTTCCTGTTCGTTATTACCCTAGCGTCAGTCAACCAACGTTGATCCTTAATTCCCTCGGTTCACCTTTTGTTTCAGCCTCATATTGTTTTTCAATATAGATGCCTGCCATAGCTACTGCACGAAATCTGGAGAAAATACTGCTTGATAGACGATTGGGAGAGTTTTACATAGCGTACAGTTCTCCGATATAATGCTTTATGGTACACGTTCTATGTGATATTGGTTGTGGAGAGGATTTTGGTTAGAGGAACTTCGGAATATTAGACTGTTGGATCTTGAGTGCATATTTCTGTCAGTTACAAGGGTGAACGCCAACATTTGACCATCCTGTAGGAACATCGTTATTGGTTGTTACCCACTCCTTCTCAGCTTTTACCAGAGACCTAAAGTTTCACTTTCTAAAAGCAATAGAAGTATTTGAGTTATAATTTATACACCGCTTGCGAGTATGCTTTTTGTAGCGTAGAATAAACACCCACTTCTAACAGTTGTAGGAGATGGGTTGAGTGTTGGGGGAAGGCTCCGAATGCAAATTTCCGACTTCAAATAGTAAGAAAGAAACCGCTAACTTAGTGCATGTCAGATGTATGCCCTTGGAAGATAATGTATAGCGGCAAGGGCGGACCGCCAGACATCAAGTGTAATGACTGGTAGGTAGACTCCAACCTACCAAAGACTACAAGCACGCAACGGCAGCCGACCAGGGTGTCGAAACAATAGCCTTTGTGGTGCACGGAATTTCTTACTAAAGCGCCATGGGAGACACTATACCGGGTATGAAGAAGACATGCATCAGAGGTATTACAGGATTCTCTGGATATAAGAATATCCTCCTCCGCCCCGGTACAAAATAAGAACCTATTTCATAGAACAATATTCTTATTTTCTCAAACTTGTTTACTAATGTAATCCTTTAGCAAGAGTACCTGATTCGGTAATGTATAAACAACTTAGCCTAAATAGGAAAGTTTATCGATACGCGCACAACCAGATATCATACAACGCCGCGACACACTATACTGCCATACCTCTAACTTTACCTCCGAATTACCCAACTGATGCAATATGCCTACTAGTGGTGCATTGAAGCGTCAAGGGTGGACGGAAGTAGAATGCAACGAGATATATGACCATGCAAATACACATCCCAATCTCACATGGCGAGGCATCAAACGCTGGTTGGAATGTAACCATCTACGAAAGATCTTAAGCCAACCGCATATTAGCAAGATATCGAATCCTACCAAAAGGCCTGGAGCGGTTTCTGGTTCTCTTGTATCTAGTTCTTCCTCTACGTCCTCTTATCTTTAGCAGTTACCCTGACATTTGAAACAAGAATATATTAGGTATCAGAATATTAGCTCTCCGGCTGATGATATTCTTATATAGAGAGTATACTATAGTAGATTTAGTTGCTATAGTAACATATCTCGCAATTGTTCATTTTGTATACCTATGTATGTGCCTATAGTTAAGACCTTCCCAGTTTCCTATTGGGGAGTCAATACTGATTAGATATGTATATAAACATTGATAAAGGCCCCCAAGCGCCCATGCATAGGCTAAGGCCTCCTGACATTCAGCATAAGATGGCCATGGAGGGGGGTCGCTCATCATATTGCAGGAAGAAGTACATTGTATTAGCTTTTTTTTATTTTTATTTTTATTTTTATTTTTACATATTCATTACAGTCAAACCTCTTTAAATACATCAATTCCATCAGGACACTTTTGATGTATTTAGGTAGGTTTACGTAGTTAGACAGGAAGTAAGAAAACAACTGATATTTCAGTAGATACATGATATCCCGAGTACATATTCGTAGTTTTTTCGTGAGACATTAGACGCTAGCCCTAGCAAAAAAACTCGTCAGCCGGTCGTGATGCATTTTCACCGGATATGCGCTTAGATGGGATGCATTTATAGAGGTTCGACTAAACTCATATGCAGTCCCAGCGAGGGACCATGATGAGCCCCCCGGATGCCCGGGAGGAGATTGTATTAGCTTGATTGTAATGGGACGTGAGGGTAACCTTGTTGTAGAGGGTAGTTGTTTCCATCGATCCAAATTCAGGTCGAATGGCCTCTGAACACTGCGCTTGAAATATCCCACGAGTTTTACCAAAACAGCTAGTATGTCTCAGGTGATCCAAAACCCGCTGTGGAGCCAAAACCTGTGGCGGCTTCTACCCGCTTGCGGCACCCCAATCATCATCTGAATCCACTCCCTCCAACCCCTTGAACTTCCTTTTAACACTGTGGACCCTTACTCCTAGCTTTTGGGCTCACTGCTGCAGTATGAAGTTGACTTATATCTGTCTCCCGTGTCATAAATCTCGCTCGCGCATTTAATACACAAGGTGTACCAAGCTGGCGTTGCTTCTTTCGGCATTATTGCTACCTTAAGTATCTACGCTACCTTTTTTTTTTTTGGAGTCTATACGCCTAATCAACCTAAGGTTGTGCGGCGCCCCCGTTCCTTCCCCTTTCAAGGTTCTGTTACACCCACGGCAAGACGGGCTACATCAGGTTCCGAGCCTATGAAATCAATATAACCGAAATAATCCCCCTTCCGCCGCCACACACTCTGCCGTTCTTTCCCGTATAAACGTAGATACCTCCGCCACCACCGGCCCTTCCGGTCCTCCCCAAGAATGCGCAACACAAAATCAACGCAAATCGATATTAGAGAAAAACGTCTCCACTAGGTCGTGTAATATCCTTCCACATCCTTTCCTTTCCTAGCCCACTTCGCCCTATCGTTCATGTCTTCCCACTTCCCCCACCTCCGCCGTATCTGCTCCCCAAGCGTACAGACCAAGGCCACGTGCTTGCCTGTTTCCGCATATCTCCCAAAGTTCCGGTACTCAGAGTCTTCTGCTTTTCCAATTTTTTGTCCCCAGGCTTGAAGATTACCTTTCCTAGTCTGACATTAGACGTAAATGGCTCTTGGCTTCCTGTTCCATCTCACCACTCTTCCCATCCCCATTCCCTCCACGCTTCTTGCTTCCTCCCTCTTCTTCTACCATGCCTACATCAGTCCTCATTCCGTAACCTGAGGGTTTTCCGGATATTCATCGGTGGTGGCTTTAGCCAGCTGGTGTCTGCCATCTCGTTGCCGTGAACTTCATTATGGGCCCTAACCCATCGGAAGGACATAGTATTTGCTCCTAGTCTCGTTTGCCCCTCTCCAATGTCCATCATCACCTTCCGTAACTCCGCTGTCCTAGCTTTCCCGGTTCTACCTGCCTTCCTCACTGCCGCAATTGCTGCTTGTGAGTCCAACAGGATCACTACGTTGGTTTCGCTTGGTGCGTCCTCAAGTGCCCCTGTTACCCCTTCTACCGCTCGGTCCTAAGCTACTTTTATGTGTACACCAACTCCTTGGTTTTACTTTGACTCTATTTGCATTATAATTTGATTTTTTAACAATTAAATACATGTATCCCAGAAGTGCGCCAGGTCCCGGTAGTGCCCCGAATCACCGCAAAATACGTTATTGAGCCTTTAAGATGCTGCAGCCTCCAATAGCTTGTCCTTGGGGGTTACCGTTGTTGATACTAGCCAGTGATGATATCCTAGTAGCCCTAGTAGGGCTTAGCATTAGAGGACGATCTCTTTGGCTCCAACCGACCAAAAAAACATTGGCTGCTTAAGACATATATCTATATGTATACAACAGCATCAGATCTCTAACATCATGAGGTGAGGTTTGGCGATAGCTAGAATGATACTAGAAGTCTGGTTGAAAGTGCCCACACTTCCGGTAGAAGGTACTCTATGGACAAGATCTTGGCTGCAATACCCAAAGTACCGTACCATCCATCTCGCGGACAACGATGTAGTCCAGGATCAGAAAGGAATCTCCAACAAGACGAATGAGCAAGGTTCGGGACGGATTTGCTTTGGGGTCTGTATTCGCGAGCAAAGAATATTCTAGCACATTAACCAACGAAAACAGTGCCATGTATTTATTATACACTGGGATAGGTTTTGGGCACAAAGGAAACAAGAATGCTGTGGTTGCCCGCGAGGTTCTGCCGTATTTGGGTAGCATATCTCCGCAATGTAAAACAGCTACCTGATTTTTCTTTGTTCAACAGCATGCATGGTAGGTACAGTGTTTCTATTGTATGACCTGCTTCCGAAATTCCTCATACTTCAAGCCTAGATACGATTCGGTGCGTAACTTATAAAAAATAGAAGTATGGCGGTGTTGCCACCCCTGTCCAGTATATACGGACCTAACGTGTGCATAATGTACTATCACACTCCGAGATATTTTGTTCTGTAAACCTACCATGATGAAACGCTCAGCAACTGGTTGCTTCCAAGATGTATATCTGTTCAGGGCCGTTCCGGGATGGCATATATATCACTCCGGGCATATGTAATAGAACAAGTTGAGAGGAAATCGAGTCTACTGAGATATATACATAAGAAAAGTATATAAAAAAAAATTAAAAAAATATACAATAAAAGCTCTGCTTGCGCAATGCCCCGCTTGCTCAATCCCCTGCTGACTGAATCCCCCGACTGTACCCCCTACTTAATAACTTAATTATGAAATTACGTGGATATAGAAAATAAATACCTGTTGACTCATTCCTAAAATTGCCATAGGTAGAACTGTCTACATCGGTTAATACCAGTTTTGGCATTTGCTATTCGGATCTTTTGCCTATTCTATTAATCCTTGAGCTTGTGGATGCTGTGGACGTCTGTATATTAATGTAATTCCATAAGATTCCACAATGCGAAGGGCCTCACCCTTAAACGCATTACCATTCCCGCATCGAAGAATCTTTGATGGACCAAATTGACCAACCCATACCATACGTGCAATCGCACCTTCCATACTTTCTTTAGACTTCAGAGGATAAGCACAAGAATACTTGCTAAAATGATGTCGAATATGTAAAATCCATTGGTATTGTCCACTTTGACTTGGTTTATTACGTCCACGCAGTTGACAGTACTACAAAAGTTCAATAACCTATACCACATATTAAGTAGATTAAGACTCATACGAGCTTCTTGCGATTAGTTCTGTGGTGCTTCTCATTTATACTCGCATAAGGTTTTATTCTTACCTGCATGCAGATATTCTTCAAACTTGGTAACTTGAAGTACTAGTTAAATTTCTCGTGTGTATCGCTAAGGGGTTGTGATGTTTAGCAGGTGCGGAAAATGGCCTTTTAAGCTACTATTGTGTGCGCTACAATCTCTGATACATAATAACCTTCATTTCGGTATACCTTTATTGGGTATTTTTTTTGGATAGGTCGCCTATGCTACTTCCGATGTTTTTTGATCAAATGTTTCTGCTACAAAACAATCCTCAGTATGGCCCGATTTAGTTATTATAATGTCGCTGTGGTATTGTAAAGTCGCTGTGGCCGCTGTGGTATTGTAGAAATTAAATCCCTGTCGCCGTGGCATTGGCCAATTTTAATCCCGTAACGGCCCCGAACATATCCATTCTGCAAGACAACTGCACAATATCAATGAGGTCTGGGGCTATATAAAGAAACCAATCATTCAGACATGTGCAAGATAGACGGGGAGATATTACGACAGTGCCATCCATATTAGTCCAAGTATGTGGAGGGGGATGCTGGCACCAGAAGAGCCCCAGGGACCTATGGCCAATATGATAAAGATGATGAAGGGCAACAGTTTTAACCTAATCAAGGCGCAAAAGCCAATGAAGAAAGTTTTATCCCCTTCGAGGGGTTTTGACTAAATCGCCGCCAAATATACATCTGAACTACGGAAGCCCAACTAAAGGACTATCAGGTATAACAACCAGATCTTATTCCATGCTAAACTGTGTATAAACTCTGGAAAGGTCTTATAAATCAACCAAAACACTCGATTCTTGCGCATAATATATTCCCAGCTCCAGCTCCGGTGTCCACTGATATGTATGTACTATACAATCCTATCACAGTAACAACAACTACCAAAACTCTCTTAAATACCCAAAATTAAGTCTGTTTTCAAAGTCCGCCGCAGTGACTTTAGGTAGTGTCCGCAGGTAAGTCCTATGCATAGTCGGCCTTAATTTGCTGAGTGGATAGTCCTCTTCAAGGCGATCTAGTTTGCGCTTCATGTGTAAGTAAACATCTTTGACGATGACTCGTGGTGGTTCAACGTCATTTGGATGAGCTTCCCGGATTTCGTTCTCCTCACGAGCTAATCGTTGAGCGTCGTTTGCTTTTCTCGCCCACTGGGCATTACTAATTATGTCGTTGATGTCATCGTAGTATACATGTGTGATACTCATGATTGCGTACCGTTCGTCGTCAGATAGCAACTCCCACTAGCGTTCAAATGAGTGAGGGGTAATACGTAGAAGGAGGGAAAGAGACGGGTACATACCTCAAGCAGTCGATTCTCACAAGCCTGAATTCGTGCGGTCAACGCAGTTGATGACTGATTCTTATGGTCCCAGAAGCCGAGATCCGCTCTTACTGGCATCCAATGGATCGGTGGGGGACCAATCCATCGTGATGGGTAAGTCTCATCCAATACCCTGACAACATGCGCCTTTTGTGCATCAGTCAGTGGCAGGTTATCCATATCAGCGAGGACTGCAAAATCTGCAGAAAAGATATTAATAGGGTTGCGGTGAACTCGGTCGCAGTTGATAGGGCAATCAAAGGCCCGAAGGGGGCAATCAACAGGACACTGATCAGCCCCATACATCCACCGTTGGTAACTTTCAATCAGGTTCCATTGTTTGGCTTTTACAGGGTGTTTTTCAAATTCCAGACAGCCGAGTCGTAGGTTCTCACATTTACCATTTAAACAGCGCATCGTCTGCCTACTTTCGAGCGGCGTAGTCTGCCATAACTTGGTGACTTTATCTCCTAGTTCCAGAAGGTGACCAAAATTCCTCCATTCAATTGCATCTGCAGGATTTTTATTTTGTTTTCTCTCGCGTATCTCTTCACAGACATTCATCATCAAATTCAGGGTTTTCTGGGCTCCCGCAGGCCATGGAAACCTGTCTGGATCTATTTGCATAAAATAATTGAGACGCCAGCGGTGGTCATCAATGATTTTGCTTGGGCGATGGTGATGATGAAGGTGCCCAGTGCCTGGGTGGAAAGTCCGCGTTGGCCCTTTGCCTCCTTCGCCTTTCATCCATGCGCCTGACATGTTCTGTAGTAAGCTAGCCAAGTAAGCCTTTCTCTTGTTTTTTATGTGTGCCCGTGATGGATCATCGACTGCATGATCAAGAGGAAGAGGTGGGCCTAATATAAGGTAGGCATCTGAATGGATGGGGAGCTTTGGAGGAACCAGGATCCTGTTCTGACCTGGCCGCAGTCGTGCAGGACGCGGGATTATACCCTGGTGTTTCCATCCGTCAACGGGATCTCGTTTTGCTCTTTTAGCTGCTGCGGAGGGAGGAACGACTACGTTCTCGCGTTCGGCTTTCCCTGTCCGTTCCCAAGCATATGTTGTGACTTTGTGTCTTCCAGATCTATCTCTAGGCTTCGCCATGATGCCCCGCTGTGCGTCGCCACTGGCGCCCTTACGTTCCGCGTCCAAATTCTTATCTCCAGTGGCACCTTTATGCTTTTCGTCAATATCCCCCGTCTTATTGACATCCGCACCGTTGTCTCCCTTACCGCCATTACTTTCATCGCCACTGGCGCCCTCGTCAGCCTCCCCGGCACCCCCGGGCTTGGTTGCCGGACCTGCTGCTACCTATAGGTCACGAGAGTTAGCCCAACTTCAAGTAAATTAAATGTTAAGCTCCAAGAAACTGGAACACTCACAATAACCTTGCATGATCCTATCCGCTTGAAGAACGCGGTTACAGCATTCACCGTTTTCGCCCGGGGTATATCGCCCCTGACTGGAGGCCATCGATAATTCTTAGCTAGCTTTATTGCATCTGAATTTGCCGCTTTGTCATTACCAAAATGGAGTTGAGGATTCCCTAACTCCTCGAATACTGCGTCTGGAATTGTCCTTTGGAAATTGGCTGATATAACCCCCGGTGTGGGTATCCAATCCCAAATGTGTGGGGGTTGATAAACCGCTGGAGGGTGTATATTTGCAAGATTGACACTCGCCCAGGCGTTTTCGTACACCCCAAAGTGCGGCCATTTCCCAGCCCAGATGTAGTGTGCCTCGGGTTTCAAAGGAAGGGGTTTATCTCCCCAGCGGGGGACCTCTGGCCTACCCTTCAGAGCTATGACCGCGTAATCACCCAGCCTCATGGCACCTTCCATTGTGTCCTCAATTCTTCGCAGATTAATAGTGACTTCAACTCGTTCAGCGTCATGCGTGGTTCGTCGCCAGGCCATCTTGGCCCATGTTGTGCCATCTCTGTTAGGGCAGATTGCAAGCTTCGGCGTGGCTTGACACATTTGGCCCACGATGAAGTCTCTTTGCAAGGATAACTGACTTTCGGATAAGCCTGGACTCCGTTCTTTAAGTCCTTCGACTGCGGATAGGGTCAGTATGGACTATGTAAGTGGTGTGGACGCATCTGAATAATTGGTATTGGACACCATGATTTAGGAGACATTAGGAACCCACATTCAGCTTTGCACATTTGTACCACCTCTTTTTCGGTTCGCTGTGCAGAGGGAGTTTTTCCTTTCGGGGGTCTTTTCCAACAAATGCGATTTTTGACTGGGTAGGCACTATAAGTATTCAATCATAGTCAGTCTGGAAATCCGAAAGTGGTATTCCTCCGGGAAGGAAAATGGATTCACCTGAGCAATACCGTCTGGCCCCAGCCTACCGCTCGATACATAGCCCTCTCACTGGGTTCATCTGACAGTGAGAGCCGAATAATGACACCCGCTACATCATCCCTCCTCCAGTCTTGTACCAGTCGTGCGAACTCAGAACGCGGATTGAACTTCTCTTTTCGCAAGAAATTTGGCTCATATGGTATTCTGGTTATAAATCACTCAGGAGCAACCCGGAAATGGACAGAAGAGTGAGTACTCACCCTCCATGTACCGGCCTTCTGATACCAGTTTCACTAGAGACAAAACCGATATCCGCTCTCGCCTGAGGAGTCATCGTAAATTTGAAACGGTTCACAAAGTTATGACGCGGATGGTGGCCAGGCGTAGCTAAAATCGCGGCATTATCGGCAAATGAAGTACGCAAGGCCTTTTGCCTTTGGTACTTTGTGATTGAGAGTTAGTTAGCGAAATCCTTGTTGCGAAAATGCATGTATAATGTTCAGCTTTATCGATGTTCAATTTGCCAGGTCATGTACATACCTCGTGATAGGCTTTAAACAGCTTGGTTCGCCAAACTCGTACCTTCTCTGGAGTCAATTGGCCCAATTCTGCCGCGAACGGGCTTCTCCTAGCACCAATCTGTTCAAAGTTGCCGCCGACAGTTGCCGCATGCACAAGCCTGTGAGCATTATGAATCGCATAAAAGGCACAACTTTTACCATCCTCTTGTTGTTCACAGTCGTTAAAAAAGGTACGTAAACGGACACCGCGCGGGTGCTGGACCCGATTCCATAACTCGCGAAATCTAACAGCGAAGGCTCGGCTAAATGACTCCCCGTCCGCCCCACCAGCAATGCTGTCCAATACATACAAATGCTTGTCGCCTGACTTTATATCGTTATTATAACCCACGGCAAAGTAATGGTTGGCCCAGTGACAGATGGATACCGAATAAGGGAGAGATTCCAGGTATTCCATAGAGAACTGAGCAATCTCTGCAGGCGAAAAATGGGCAGCATCTAGTTCTGAACTGATAAAATGAGACGTAACAGCGTTGTCTGGCCCATGCAGGCTACAGAGTTGTCCGTATGGGGAGCCTTCGTCATGCCAACCCGCCCCTTCTGCCCCCTGGACGGTATTTATGCGGTATAGTTGCTGCAGCTGACTGACACTGTAATTGATCACTTCATCGAATGCCATCACCTCGGGGTTTATCCCTGCAATATCACAGAATGAGTGTTCATCAAAGTTGAAAAGGTCCGGATCTAGGCAGCCAGGATCTTCAGCAACAGCCTGGTCATGCTTGACCGTTGGTGGGTGCAGTTTGATAACGTCGTCTGCCGCCGTATACTCCGCCCCAGGATCGTATAGCTTCACTAGAAAATCTGCAACTGGTGAAGGATAGCTCCACAGCGTATGGCGGGGTGGTGTGATTCCGCCATTGTTCTTCCTGACAGGTTCGCATCCAAAGCCCGGCACGAGCTGCCTCGCCATCCAGAGTGGATATCGTAACTGGAAGGTATTGCTTGGAAGCCGCAAAGCTTATGCAGGGGCAAACAACAAGGGTTCCGAAGCCCAATTATTATCCAGATAGGTATGCTTATTGGGGCGCGGGGTCCACTTGATGTCTTCTGAAGAGTCGGTGCGACAGAGGCAGCTAGATGAGGCTTCTCGCGGCGATAGTACCTCAGGCCAAAACAATACAAAAGTGAAACTGGTTGATTGGGAAAGAGACCCAATGACCCTAAGCTTATGACCGGACTGGAGGTGCAAACAGACAAAGAATCAGGCTGGCGGTATTGCGCCGATGGTGAGTGGCCATTGTACTGTTGTTACAAAGACCCTTCGATAGTCATTCCTTTGTTCGCCACGTTGTTTCCTTCACGATGTGGATGGACCTCGGAGATGTAGGAATTGCAGCCTGACATATTTGCTTGCACTACTCGAGGAGGCGCTTGTCAGGATTGGGTTAGCGAACAGCTCGGCATGCACAGATAAAGTTTGATCCCGTGGACTTCTGGCGCATGAGGTCGAATTACGCAACCACCGGTACACAACGGAGTTGATCACCGACAACAACTTTGACAGAACGAGCGCTTTGTCGCAACACAACAACCAATGCAGCTACAGGCAAGCGGACGGCACCACGCGATGGGTAGCCCTCACCGCCCACAACACGATTATCCCCTCTTATCTCGGGGGAACAAGTAGCGCGACCCTTTCCCCCTCGTCTGAAGCCTCTCTCTCTTCCTCTGTTCTCACGAAAACCGTCCTCTACGAGCATTGGTCCACGGGTTCACCCACACCAAACGAGCAACCACACTCCCGACAACTCAACGAATAAGGGATTTTGGAACTCCCACACCGGATTCCAACCAACGAAATGCCGCCCAAAAGAACAAGGAAGGACAATCCAGGGAAGGCGGACCGTCTCTGCCCCCTACCCCTGATTCGCGCGCTGGTCACCGGCCACCCAAATCCCCCCACACCGAGCCCCTGGCAACAAATCCCCACCTCCGGCGCACCGCCACTGAATGCGGCGCCCCACGACGCCGCGACGGCGGGTCCAAAGATGAGCAACGGCACGACGTGATGTCCACAGCGCAACCGCAGAAGGCCGCAATAGAGTCCCCAGTATCCGAGGAACTGGAGGACCTTCTTCGTTTTCCTGCTTTTCCTGTTTACTCTACTCCGAAGCCAAATTTACGGGACGCATGACGGGATAAGTTACGGGGCGAATTGGTGGCTCTGCGAAGAGTTAACAGAGACGGAACGAGGGAGCAAGATGCATCAAGAGGTGGCGGGAGAAACGGTGGCGGCCCAGAGGACGGAGATAGGCCATTTACGCCGACCACTGGAAGAGGCACGAGGAACGATCGCGGAGTTCCGACAACAGTTGTCCACTCCGGCACCCCCACCGCCTCCACCACCCACAAACAATATAGCGACACAGACCCTGACCCCACCACCGCCAGCTCCACCGGTCACATACGCGGAGGCGGTTACCCAAGCCACATCTGGACGATCATCGAAACCCGACAAAGGCAAGGGGAGGCCTCCACCACCCCGATAAGCAACCCCGAAAAGGGATCCACTGGCGAAACCCCCCAAGTCGCAGAACGCAAGGCCTGTGATTCTACATGCGGCTCCCACAAAGTACAAACCCGGACAGATGCGCCGTTGGATCGAGGTGGACAACCAGGGACTCCGGATCAAGGGAATCCGCTGGCTCTTGGGGGAAGACAGGAGAATCGGAAAGCTGGCGTCGCCACTGGCCATCTAGCTGACCTCGGTCGCTGTCCCCAACCAGAGGCTTCGCATGGGAAGGAGAGCTTTCTGGACTACCGAATGCGACTGGAGGAGATGGGGGGATTTTCAGGGGAGGACCGAAAGGGACGTGGCGGCGGAAGAAATATAAACCGTTTGCGCGGAGGAATCAGGGGAGGGCCGGTTAGAGAGGTCATGGCGGCGGGGGTAAACTGTTTAAGGGGGCCGGAGAAGAGGGTGGAGGCGTAGGCTCGCCATATTCCTCCTACAGGGACACATACGAGTTATCAGTTTCCAAAAAAAAAGAAAAAGAAAAAAGAAAAGGGCATTAGGGTGTCTTGCCAGCGAATAGGAGTATAACAGCAGAGGCTCGCTCACTGTTACGTTGACTCTACTGATATCATAGAGAATGCATATGGATCACAGTACCAGGCCACCTGCTGTTTAAGGTGTACTCAATAGTGTTGGAACCCACATCTACCACACCCGAGTTTCCAGCGGGTAGCGCTCTCCAATATTAGTTACCCTGAACTCACTAACCCATCCATTTGTTGTTTGTACGGCTGTTATCTCCTAGTTCTAGGTTTCTCCGGTTAACTCCGCCTTTGTTAATTCCGCTGTCCAGGCCTTCAGTCGTCCCGCGTCAGCTCTAGTTTTTTTTCTGCATAGCATTCGCCACCTGTTCGCTATTGCCACCTGTGTTTTATTGGCCGCCTGTTGATATTCTTGTCCGGGGTTACCCTGAACTCTCGTTATGTAGACCGCTCGAGTTTCTCTTGTCTTTCTGCCATATCGTGGGTGAAAGGGCACGTAGGGATCCCAGGCAACGAAGCAGTGGACAAGTTAGTGGGGAAGGAAAGCTCCGAGGGGAGGGGGAGTCCAGTCATCACACAAGAAGGCATCAGAGCGATGACCCGGGGGAAAGTGGGGAAACACCAAGCAAGGGAGGGGTTCGGCAAGGACAGACACAAATGGGGCAACCAGGCGCTCGCAGCCTACACCTGGTGCCGTTCGAACAAAGGACCCCAACGCAGGTGGGCCCACAAGATCCGAAAAACCCCCGACCCCGACTCGACTGCCCAGAGTGCGGAGAAGAAGAGACAGGGGAGCACATAGTTTTTGAGTGTCCGGGACACCAGGAGAGGAGAAAATTGGGCGAAATCCGGGAATGGAAGGACCTGGACAAGCCGAGATGAGAGGAGAGGAGGGGAACAGATACGACGCGGTGGAAGATTTCTTTTACTATTGCCACCAACGGATGTCTAGGAGGCAGGGCCGGGAGGGGCGTGGCGGGGGAGGACAGGGGGAGGGCTGAAGGAGAGCGTGGCGGAGGAGGAACCATTTTTATATTTTTAATTCATTATTTCTCGAAGGATTCCTTTTGGCACAGGGCGATCACCTATATCTTGCACATACTGCGCGGGGCTGTCGATTAACTGACTTTCCCTTGAACCCTCTCAGGCTTCCGAGGGGCTTATCATGGTCCGCATCTGGACTTACATATCAGTAATGAATCAATCAATCAATCAATCTCTTGTCTTTCTTAACTGACCCCCCCTTGAACCCTCACGGACTTCCGTGGGACTCATCATGGTCCGCATCTGGACTCACATATGAGTAATGAATTCAATCAATCAATCCATCAATCTCTTGTCTTTCTATGGGGGAGATCAAGGGGTGGGAGGATCTCG
>Ga0307511_10001769_pt1 | contig 22720 bp, 29 predicted proteins | sample 13_EM_MG_FD_200266 | JGI IMG/M metagenome (GOLD analysis project Ga0307511, IMG submission 200266) | Populus trichocarpa ectomycorrhiza microbial communities from riparian zone in the Pacific Northwest, United States - 13_EM | ecosystem: Host-associated > Plants > Roots > Unclassified | place... | reverse complement strand
CCCGCGCCCCGCCTCACGCGCAATCGCGATCGGTAACCGATGTTAAAAACATAGGTAGATCCCTGACATTTCCCGTTACCGCAGCATGGGCAGGGTTTCGCATAGTTTCGCAGTTTTAGGTTGCAGAGGATCTGGGTACCGGCCCGGTCGAGGTTGCGAGTCTGAGATGCATGAGATGGAGTGAGATGAGGGTAAGCCTAGGTACCGTGTGGGCTTTAAGGCAGAGTAGATTTTGCACCGGTTTGCACAGCATATGCAAGATGTAACGCCTACGCGGAGCCCGAAACACTGCCAGCAAGGTATACTAGTATATATCACACGGGCGCAAAACAAATGAAGGACCAGTGAAGTACCGCCTTGCAATTGATAGTGATTCGGAAGAGCTAGGTGATTCATTCAGCTATGAGCTGTTCTGTTTTCCCAGAATTCCATGCGCCTCAACACGCCTTCAATGGTCATGAATCATGAACCACAATACTCAAATAATGTTTCAACTCCGACTCACAAAGCATAGCTTACTCACCCAACATTCCTTATGTCCGTGGAGATACATGTACTCAGATCCACTGAAAGCCGAAAATTCCTAGGTGGTATATGCCGCCCCACCATTCCGCCACACTCTGGAGGCAAACCAAAAATGACGTGCATGTGCAATAGTTTTTTTTTCTTCCTTTCACACTTTCGCCCGCAAATATGCCTTGAAGAGGAGATTTGTCGTTTGCGGCTGCGCCTTGCATCGGGGACGTGACTGGCCCGTTCCTATCGACCAGAATGCTAATAAATTTGTATGGTGGCAATGCATTTTTCAAGCGCAGCCAACCTCAAGCGGCATGCTGTTGCGACGGTACAACTTCGGAGGACGGTGAAGCACGGAACTGCATCAGGATAACTTGGCACCCTTTTAACTCCGGTGTCACCTGCTGTCCGACTACATATACAATAACGTTGTACATATGTAGCACAAAGTGGGGAGAAACCATTCACGAGTAGAGTTACGCTCACAATGAGACATGGGCGAAGTGCCTGTGTATCAACCCGTCAGTATTTTAGAAAATGGATGACAATAGCTCCAACATGACCATAAAGGGTTGGGAGGTTTCGCTTCGCTTCATCAATGGCTTTGCCCTCTTAGTTATCTGGAAGAAGAACGGGATGTAGAAGCAAGGGGGCGAGCGGTAATGGGTTGGTATTTCCCATGCCAGGCAAGAATGTTTGGAAGCGCCGTGTATTATTTTGTTATAAGGGGAGAAAGTTAGCAAGTGCTACTAGCTACGATGATAGGTCGCAGCTTCAAGGTATGTCTCGGACCCGCCCTGCTTCCTAGCAGATCCAAGGCTGAGGTTACGTTACATATTCGTGAATGTCGGCTATCTGATGTTTCGTGTATGTAACAGGGTCGCCCCGGCCATGAGGGATGCTACATGGCTGCTAAGCCTCAATCAAACGTTGAGTTACGGATACATACCTGCCTGCCCTGATGCAGAGAAAATCAATGACGGCCCTAGAATCATCGACAGGTTTCGCATCCAATACTTATGGAGCATTATATGCATCTTGGCAATCATTCCAGGTTATGAAGCCATCTTTAATAAGACTCCAGCTAAGGAGATTAAGGTTCTGTCTGAATGTAAAACCCGTCGAATACCAAAGACTCGATTATTATTTTGCTGGCTGGACAACATGGTCCTCTTGATCGTAGACACGGAGACTATCGTAACACGGAGCGTCCCCCGTATATTGGCACTTAGTGGTATAAAGTTGCTTCTCCGGCACAGCCTACCGTCCGGCTGCCGAGGCCGACAAACTTGGTACCCAATTGCTTTGTTTGGCCAAGATCCACCTGAAAATGTGCTGGTGAATTATGGAGAATATTGGTACACCTGTGATAGTACCGGCTAGAGATTCTCCGTAGTCACTCTGGGGCGGGTCGCCCCAAAGTTACAGAGCAATACCCCGAGTAACTGACCGCTTCCAGGACGGCCAATGCTCAGGTGCTGAGCGATGTGAGCCAAAGAACATTGGTCGGTACGTACATATTACAGTATTGGGGATGGGAGAGGCAGGGTCGATCACCGGGTTCGAGACAGGGGGACAGGGACAGGATCGGTGATTGTGGCGAGCATGTTCAAACGCATTGCCATGGCAGGCTTAGACCAGTTAGGTTAGCTGGTATGGGCGTAGCAACTGCAGGACGTAAATGGCAAGTAGCATGTGCTGCTGCAAGCCGCTGCATTAAGCGCGGTGTTGGCCATTTACCATTTAACTTATTTATATAAGTTCGGATTCCCTCCTGGGTGTTCATTTTATAATCAACAACAACAGCAACTCTACAGGGCAAGAAGACTAAAGCACACGTACGGATCCAGCAATCAAGTCCCTCGACAATTCCTAGTACTTGCCGTTATAAACACAGATCAAACAGCATTCAATGGAGAGCCCAAGTCTTAGCCCAGTAGTCAACGGCTCCAACACGTCCAATTTGTCCGAACCTTCCAGCCCAAACACCAGATCTCGATCATCGTCCAGGAGCTCCCTCAGGCTGGATCTGTCAAACCTCCCTCCTCTTGCACAACCCACAAAACCAACAAATACCCTTTTAATAACAGTCAGTATCCACTTTCCCTCATTTCAGTACCCGCCAGTCACTAACAGTCCAAACAGAATCTTCAAAACGCAGAAGTCTTTCATCCAGAGAGCCTCCAGAACATCCGCAACACTATTGCCACTCACGCCAACGTCATCACATGGTCTCCCCTAAAGTCATTCAAGCGAATCATCTGCTCCTTCCCCTCCGAAGATGAAGCCATTGTAGTCCGACAAGCCCTAGACGGCTCAACCATCATGGGTGACCGAGTCAGGGTCTACTTTGGCGAAACTACTCCCACCGAGCCTGGTGACCAGCACCTCCACCTTCCCGACGCAAAGAAGCTATTTTTCATCTCTCCACCGCCCAGTCCCCCACACGGATGGGAATTGAAGGATGAGGAACCACCAAATGCACAAGTTTTGGCGGAGGATTTGGCAGACGCGTTGAGCAAGCTACGAGCCAAGAATCGGGGCCCTGGAGGTATTGAGGGAGAGAGCACGGATGCTAAAATGACGGATGGGGAAGGTTTGGAGGTGGACGTGAAGCCAATTGGTAGGACACGGTCGGGGTCGGTGATGCTTTTTGAGCCGGAGAAGGAGGACGAGGAACATATGCCGTCGATCTCAGTTGACGACTTCTCGGATGGAGAAGCCAGCGGATCAGTACCTCAGAGCCCGACTTCACCTACTGCACCAACAAAGGCGGTTGTGCCCCCCACTTCAAGACCTCCCGTGGAATTGATGGATATTTCTACTTAGATAGGATGAGAATAAGTTTTCTTTTCTTTACAATTGGTAATGCGGATATGGGGATTGGAACATTGCATGTTTTATTACTGCTTCTTTTTTCTTCTGCTCATTGCTTATGTCACCACAGGCGGAGTTTACTGTTTTCTTGTCTCTTTTCTTCATAATATCAGGTTTTACTTTGCTATAGGATAATTTTAGGTGCGTGTGGGGAATTGGGTTTGGGCTGGTGGAGCATAGGAGGGAGGTACTATGATGCATGGTTTTGCAAGGCATCTTGATTTCTTGTTACATACTTCTTGTACTTGGGTTTCTCTTCCCTTATTGGGTGTATTCATGGGGCGTGAATCAGAAAACAATTCTCATTTATATTTCAAACAACTTTAGAAGTGATACAATACAATCAATTTCCAAGCCCAAACCTGCTGGGATCGATGACCACCTAGCCTCCATCTGCAAAACTTACAATTATGACGTAATGACGTCAACTGCTGCACATCTCCCGTCAGCCGCAGCAGCCACAGATGCCCATCAGTAAGGGCGGGGGATAATATATATTTGTAAATAGCCCCAGGTTAGAGGCCTCTCTACTTTCATACCATCTGTCTCTGACTCCCCTGGTCCCAATATCTCAAAAACCACAGAAATACTTAATATCCAGAACCAAAAAAAAAATACTATAACTTAACTTCAATACGATTTTACACTCTACCCGGATTTATATTCTCATTTTTTTAAAAAAATATATATATATACATCGAGATATGCCTTCATCACCCCCAGTGACACCCAATCGCCCCACCCGCGGCCCTGGGTCTAGCCTAGTCTCCATCTCGGACGACCAAGGAACTCTCTATGAAGCCGGGTATAACACCCAACGCACGGGGGGGCCCGGGAATGTGATAAGCTCAAAGAGCCAGGATGAGCAGGCGAAAGATCGCCGGGGAACGTTTGGGGGAGGAGGACAAGTGTCTAGCGGTGGTGGTAAGCATTCCACGTTCTACTGGGGGAAAAGGGAATGTTACACGTGTTTTCTCATTCCGCAGGGGCGTCTGTGTGTGTGTGGGGGGGGGGGGGATTATTTGGGAAGGGTATATGTGGAAGGCGGAGGGTAAAGCTTAAGGATTGTTTTGTGAATGGGGTTGTAGTTGGTAAGGGGATGGATGGTTGGCTGATCAGAGTTGAGCTGTGAGGTAGGAGAGCAGGCTCGCCAGTATTCGAAGAAAGAGTTGGAGGACCTGGAACGCCAGGAGGAGATTGCAGGGTCTGGTGGAAGCTGTGGGGCGGAAGTGTTCCACAAATGGCAGGAGGAGGAGGAGGCGGCGGGGCACATTCCTCAGAAGAAGGGTTAAGACAAATGTGGCACGAAAGATGAAGGTTTAGGGGAAGGCAGATAACTAGATATAATGGTATCTATAATCGGTGGGGTTGATTTTTCTTTTGGTAAGGATGGAATTTGGAATATTTTTTTTTTTTTTTTTTTTTTTGGTGTTTTGGGTTTTGGTTAGGTGGCCTATATTCAGGGTAAACGGGAAAAACATTTTGGGTTACAACTGGGCACCCTGGACCAGTCTTTACAGCCAAAGTGTATGTAGTATTTTCTTGCTAGGTCTGAAATGTAAATGCTCTCACATATGAAACTGTTCCGAGGAAATTAGATTCCGCGAACCTCCAACAGTGAAATACCTCTAGGGATTCTGGATAGGATAGTAAAGTTCCTCCCCAATGTCCATCCTCCCCTACTGACAAAACCCCTTCCTCATTCCCTGACTGTACTCCACCATTGCTAGTTATCATGTACAAGAGTGATATTATACAAGGGAACACTTCTGCTTAGCTTTTAATCCCTCATTTCATATCTGATGGCGACCTCCCGGCCTTTTCGCCCTCCCATACCCCACGCTCTCCTTCCCACCTCCCCATTCATCAACGGCTTTTTGGAACCTTCTTTTCTATCTGACTGACCGTCAACCGGAACCAATTGTATAAAGCAAGGTGAAGGAAGTGATAGGAGTAATGCAAGCAAGAGGGAATATTCTAGGGCACAAAGTTAGGCAAGCCTAAGCCAACCAGACACCACAAGCTTCTTCCTCTTTGTGGTAACAGGCAGAAAATGATATCACGAAACGTGATGACGTTATAATACACATTTGTTGTAAGGTAAAAGAATAAATGCTAGTTATTGCTAAAGCTCAGAGAAAACGGATATAAGAAGACACATAGGGAAGTAATGAAGAAGAAAATGCGCGAAGCAAACCCCAGGGAATGAGTGTTCGATAGAAGAAAAATCCGAAAAATCCGAAAGATCCGAAAGATCCGAAAGATCCGAAAGATCCGAAAGATCCGAAAGATCCGAAAGATCCGAAAAAATGTGAAGCAGGAAGCATGATGGCATATGCTCGTAACATCGTGCAAAGATATAACTGTATAAAAAACAAAGCACAAACTTCGGTGCCTATTTACCTAATCTAGATTGCTTACTAGATACTGCAGACGTGTAGGCTGATCTCGAATGTTTTGTTGGATGTGAATTTGGACCCTATAGAGAAAGTAAGAAAGCAAACACCAATAGAATGGAAATCCGCGTAACACCGGGCAACCTTCGATACATGATTTTCCATACAAACATCATAACCATGCCGTACTCCGTTCAATTCAGATGGACCAAACCTAGAAATATACAATTGACTCAGTCGAGGAAAGCACAGTAACCTACATCTGCCGCCTTGCCTCGTGGAAGAAAACAACGAAATAGAAAATTGAGGATCATATTGTATTGCCAAGTGGTGAGTGCCATTCTTGCTGAATTCAGGTATCAACGACAGCGTCCCTAAACTGAAACTCCGACCGCAAGCCAATCCTGGGGATTGATTCGAAGGTCCTTGCTCGCTGAGGCTAGCAGTGGATTAACTCCGAACTCACTAAATAATTGACTTGCTAAGTCCTGTGGAGTAAGGTTGATGCCTATATCTTGGCAATGAGACTTTATGACTCTGTAAAGAAGAGCCACAGTCTTGACGCCTTGCTGCTGAAACAATTTCTGACGGAGCTTTGTAAATTGCGTTTTCATCTTCTCGTCATGGAAAACGAGCTTGTGCTTGGGCGAGTTAGCACTTGGGCTGAAAAGAAAATAATCTATATTGGGCTGATCTGCTAGAAGCATCCGCTGGCGTGCGAAAGCAGGCGTCATCCAAGCTGTGCTTTGTGTAATTGGTGGAAATGCGGCTGTACTCCCTGGGATCAAGACGGGAACAGGGAATAGAGAGAGTCCACATAGGCGCCAGTGTTCAGTGTCCTGCCTTTGGCAAGAAAGGGAGCAGTACCGGATTGTGGACTCAGGCCCACACATAGAGCACTGTACTGAGTGATGGTAGCCACGGGGACGATGACATACCGCACAGAAAAATGTGACATTCTCTAGGTTCAATGACTCTGAGGATGGGGTTGTGCCTTCAATAGGGTGAGGTAAATCATGTTCCGTAACTTGCTCTTTTGAGATGGACTTCGTTCTCTTTCTCTGCGGCTTGTGTTTTTTTCCTTTGGCTGGAGCGGTAGATGGTGCTAAGATTTCTGATCCAACTACAGATGCGACTGTAGAGATTGCATCATGGGTGCTTGCCGCTGCTTCCAAGGGTGAAGGGATGTGCGTATTGCTTGCGCCCACTGGTGGTGAGTCAAAGCCCCGATTGGAGGGGCCTCCATCCATAGGAACCTCCGCTTCAACGTCTGGAGGCTTGATGATCGGTTTCTTGAGACTCTCGATAGCCTCCTGGACTTTTTCAATCATAGCGCTTGAGTGAATAAGAGGGTTTTGTTGCTTCGGAGGGCTTTGCTGATTGGTGGTTACGGCCTTTGACAGTTGGGCGCTGGCGGGTCTGCGAGTAGATTGAGGCTGTGGGCGAACCATGGCAGTAGGCTGAGGCTGTACATGTGCCAGATTGTGTGGATACTTGTTACTCCCTTGAGCTTGCTGAGCATTCAGACTCGCATCAGGCTGACGCCCCTCAGCAATAGATTTTCTTCCGGCATTGCGGTTATTGGACCCTATGCGGTGGTTCTCCGTGACTTGAACTCTTCGTTTCTTGCCCTTGACTGGTAGCCACTCTGCTTCTGGTTGGTCAGGAAATTCTTCCCACATTGGAAACCTTGAGTCGAATTCAGCCGAGCTGGGGACCGCAGCAACAGGAGGGCCGAGGGCGGTAGAGTTCGTGGTCGGAATCACTAGGCTTGGATGTAAGCATCATCTACAAATTTCAACACATCAGTGGGACGTGACTCACTTTGTGAGTTAACAACCTGCGAGTCGATAACAACCCTCAATTGATCATTATCTCCCTGCTTGTCATACAGAGTTTCAAAACTCTCCTTCTGGAGTTCACGTATCCCAAGGTTCGTCGGGCCCACCAATGTAGCTTGGCCAGTTTCTTCACTTACATGGCATTGAGCGTCCCTCTGACCGTTTGTGAGTTCGACTTTTGTGGAGGATGAAAACTTAGATCCTTCGCCACCAGTACCGGTTGGAGAAGAAACCCCAGAAGACTTGGACTCATCAGTGCCACTAGCAGCCGTGAATTCGTCTTCAAAGCCAAACTCTAATGTATTACCATGAACATTTGTTTGGAATTCGATCCCTGAATTTTCCGTTGTAGGCTTAGCGTCAACCTCAGTGTCAGTGAGCATTCGGCGTGCCCTCTTTGCAGATTTGGCCTTCTTTTTCTTTTTAAGCTTTGTTTGTTTTGCTGAAGCTTCAACCTCTGTCACAGTTGTAACTGGTGGATATTCAATGGAGATGTCGTTAGATTTTGATGTGCGTCGACGTTTTACCTCGACAGTCCTAATTATTTGTTCCCACATCTCAAGAACAGTGATGCAAAGTCTCGTAGCAAACAAAGCCCTCGAATAGATGCACTTGTCTCTAAGCCCCAGAGCGCAGGACCTCCTAAAAAGATTATCGTTGTTGTCATCCTCAGGTGCAGACCCGGATTTCTCAACCCAGTCCTTGAAAACCCTAACCATATTTTCAGTATGGGGCAAGCTAACTGGAGTACCATTGCCAGTTCCAGTGGTGGTATTCTGGAGAAGGTGTTCCTGAATAAAGGGAATAAACCCCCTACCCGAAAGTTCACTAGTTCTAAGATCAAACGACTGTCTGCGGGCGTCGGTCATATCCTTATTGATATTTGCGGTATCGATAAAAGATCTCATGATAAGCGCATCTCTCTGGGGTTTGTCTAGGGCATTATTCCATGAATACGAAAATACTGTTCCAAGAACCCTCCATTTTTCCGTGAGAGCCAGCTGGTATGGGTAGAGATTATTTCGACGCACCGAGTTGGGTCCCACAAAAGTCGATATACTGCCGGAATTAGGATTGACTGGAGTCACATCCCACATAAAGGTGCCCAATATGGAAGACAGGGCGTAATTGTATTCATCAGGGTCCTCAAAAAATTCTCTTTTGAAAATCTCATACTGCTTGAGCTTTTCCTCCTCCAAAAACCAGCTCAGTAGTAGCATACGTTCATGCTGACCAACCTTTGGCATCATATGCTCTAGGATCCTACTATCCCTTGAGATTTTGATTGCTGTGGGGGAAAGTGGTGGGGGGGGGATGAGTCCTGATAGTGACAATGCTGATGATGTCTGTGGAGATGCTGCAATGAGAGAAGATAATGTAGATCCGAGCATGATGAGTCTGAGGTGGCCAACAATGGTATTCAAGGTAGTGGTAGGGAACTTGTTGCCAACGCTGGACGGGGTACTGGAGATGTGAGGGCCAATAACTCCGGCTGGCCTGGTGACTCAGAGGGGGGCAGCAGCCTGCTTCAATGAATATTCTTCAGCACTCTCGGAATAGGCGTGAAGATCCAACGATGACTGTGGAGTTACAAGAAGTGGCTGTTGAGGACCCACAATGAAATTGAAACTAGAAACAGGCTATAATCTAGCAGGACCTTAGATGTCGGTGTGTTCGATATGTTTCGTTCAGGGCTCAATTCACCAATCCTAGCATGAATAGACTCAGGAAGGTTTATTGTATTGTGGATGCTCACTGAAACCTATCCAGTCTGATCTTTGTTGATGCTGTTGATGTAAGGAATGGACGAGGGTGGGGAGAGTACTGAGAGTGGTGGATGAAGACAGGAGACCAGAGTAAAGAGTGCGTTGTGAGGAGGTATTCGTATTTCGGGACTGGGTCGGGTGTTTTGGTGACAAATGGACCCTGTCCCGTGGATGCAGAAGGAGGAGGAGGGGATAGAGCGGGGTGGTTGTAGCGGGGTGTTTTTTTAAAGCTGCAGACCGCAGTACCAACTCTTGTCTTTGGATGTTCTACGGTCTGTTCTTATCCAAATCGCTCAAAGTAGGTAAACCCACACCTTGGTTTCAGCGTTGAAGACTGGGGCTGGAGCTGGTCAATCCGGGTGAGGATATCAGTAGTCTCGAGCCAGACTGGATATAAGTCAGGCTGCTTTTGTCAAGGGAATCAATGCGCCCATAGGCGAAATCGACGTAATTGACGCACTCTATGCCAGTGAGTGACGCTTGTCTGTGGGCCAACACGGAGTGAATAGAGTTGAATGGATCTTTTTGCTAACGACAGTGTAGCTAGAGGGCAAGCCAGACTAGTTGTGTAGTTGTGTATGGTCGAGGAGTTCTTGATGTTTACTTGGGCTTGTTTCTCTTGAGGTGTCACAGACAAGACAAGCAAAGGAACGCATTCATGCTTGTGCTTAAATATGTTTTATAGATTGTATACAAATACAATGTATATCCTACTAATAGCCTAGAACACAAAATAGATGTCCTGCATACCATAACATACAGTATCTGCATTACAATGACCATCCATCCATCCATCCATCATCCCAGTCCTGCCACTGCCTGGGCCATTGCATCGATATCTCTGCACTGCGGGAGACCTAAGACCTGCCGGCCATTGGTACCGTATCGTACTGCGGGACTTAGCACATCGGAAGGTTAGGAGCGGTACTTAGTAAGCAGGGCTTGGGACGCCACGCGTGGCAACACTCACATTGCATTAGCCAAACAGCCACGAGGCCGGAGATTAAACCCTCGCTGCATCAACAAGAGCAGCTGCTCACACATACAAATCACCAATCGAACTGTTCGTACGCCTCTAGTCTCGTGAATACGCCTCAATCGACAGGAAAAAAGAGGGATGGGAATTGATCTGCTGCTCATCGATCACTAACGTCCTTGCTTCGTGTCGAGTTTGGTGTCCCGCTGCAAACCGTCGAAAAAAGCATCTCCACGCAAGCAAAGGAACCGAGTAGAAGAGTTCTCCTATTAATCTCTTAGCTGCCTCTTACTTATCCATACTTCAAGCCTTTTTGATTCCATTTGAGCAACGCTTCAAAGATAACGCACCATCACTGCACCCAACCATAATGGCAGACCAACAGAATCTAGGCGCACTTCTGGCTGCTCTGGGTAATACTACCTCCCCACCACTCTCTACGCGTGCTAACTCTCCTGTAGCTGGACAACAACAGCGACATCCATCGCAAGCTCCTCACCCGTCGGCGATGCATGCCCTGGCTCAGAATTCAGCTACAGCAGGTCTCGGAGGTGGCCAACAACAACCCCCTGCAGTTCAGGGGATTTTCGCATTACCACAGCCCACGTCTTCCGGTGCACTTGATCTCTCCAACATTAAACCTGTGAATTCTGGTACAGTATCACTGGCCGATGCAATCGCTCGTGCAAAGAGCATTGCGGCGGAAAGGGGGGTATCGGGGGGTACCTATCGGATTGAACAGCAAGGTTAGTAAATAGAGAACGAGGAAGAAAAGCCAATCCGGAATTCCTTTGCTAACCGTAATGTAGCTCCCCGTTATGACGACCCACGAAATCAGCGAGGAGGTGGCGGTGGCTACGGGAGGGGAAGGTCTCGCTCTCGTTCACGCTCTCCTCCAGCGAGGCGAGACACCTACAGGGACGGCTACAATCCTTATAGAGACGAGCGCCGGGGCCGCAACTTCGAACGAGAACGATCCTATAGCCCACCGAGGCGTGGTGCACCTTATAGTCCACCACCGGCAAGGTCGTATGGTGGCAGTCAAGGAAATACCCAGTCTGGACGGGGCGGACAATCTGGAGGTGGCACTGGGGGGGGTGGAGGGGGAGGTGGAGGGGGCAGTGGCGGCGGCAGTGGTGGGGGCGGTGGTGGTGGCGGTGGTGGACGAGAGAAGAATCCTGACGCACTCACAGAACAAATGCATATTGAATCTGGGCTAGTGGGTTTAATCATTGGCAGAGGAGGGGAAACACTGCGACGAGTAGAGCAAGAAACAGGGGCACGGGTCCAATTTTTGACTGGAGCAGAACACAGGGATACACCAGAGAGGCTATGCAATATCATTGGGACACGACTACAGATTTCTGCTGCTAGGCAACAAATCCTACAGATCATTGAGGATAATGCCAAAGGATCTGGATCTAATACTGGAGGTAGTGGCGGTCCTCCCAAGAGAAGTGCACCTAGTGTATCTACTCACCAGCCACCATTGAGAGATGGCGGTTCGTATTACCCAAATCAAGGTAACCAAAGAGATACTTACGACCCTCGCAATGATAATCCAGAGGACAGCCTGCAGATCATGGTACCCGATAGAACCGTGGGGCTGATCATTGGGCGTGGTGGAGAGACTATTAGGGATCTCCAAGAGCGCTCCGGTTGTCATATTAACATTGTTGGAGAGCAAAAGTCTGTCAATGGCCTACGACCAGTTAACCTGATAGGATCTGCGGAATCTGCGAAGCGGGCAAAAGACTTGATCATGGAAATAGTTGATAGTGACATCCGATCTCAAGCCACACCAGGTGGGCCACCCCAGGGGCCACCTGCGGGTAGCGGAGGTGGTTCAAGAGATCGAGGACATGGAAGTGCACAAGGTGGGTATAATGATGGCGGTAATCATAGTGGCGGACAGCGGAATGGTGACAAGGTCACAGAAACCATTAGAGTGCCTATCGATGCCGTTGGCATGATAATTGGAAAAGGTACTCTTTCTTTCTTCTACATTCAATCTACAGGACTCTCGGCTAATATTTTCCTATAGGCGGCGAGACTATCAAAGAAATGCAGTCCTCAACCGGATGCAGAATCAATGTCTCTAGCCAATTTCATCCCTCTGATACTGAGCGGGAGATATCTTTGCAAGGCCCTAAAGATGCAATCACTCGTGCTAGAAAAGCCATTGAAGACAAAGTTGAAGCTTCGGTATGTCATTCATCATCGTCATTATATGTCCTTTGTCCCATCCCCCGATACAACGGCCCATTATCATCCTTCCAAAATATTTCCATACATGATATCATATATCTTCGTCCTCTCGTCTCGTCGGTTTATGCATGATTTTTGGCGTGTGTGGGTGGGGGTGAAGCCAAGGGAAAACGTGAAACGGTCCTCAAGTGCACAACAAAGGAGAACTACAAAGGAGAGAAAGTCGGTGGGAATGAGAAGGGGAATAAAGGGAAAGTGCACATTTGTCAATGATTGTGCTACAACAATCCCATGCATCCCCTTTTCTTTCCTACCTTTCTTCACCTCTGCTCCCTGTTTTACACCCTGCCACCCACTCACCGCCAAAGGTCTCTCTAATCTTTGTACTCGCATCCACATCACATGATTTGACAACCCCTATTTCTATGTCTGTGACCACGGGCCGAAAAAAGGGCTGGGAAAATGATGAATAATTCGACCCCCACCCGTGAATCTTTGCGTGCGAATTAATGATTGATTGATTCATTGATTGATTGATGCCTGCTCTTGATACGTGTCTCTATGTGTATGTGGTGTGGGAGAAACCAAAAACAAATTTGATGTGATAGGGACGTGAAACCACTAACCCCTCGTCTCTCTTCTCTACCTTTAGCATAAGAAGCAACATAGTGGGAGTGGTGATAGACAGCACAACAATGATCGTGATCGTGACCGAGGAGGTCACCATGACTACAACAATAACAGCAACGACCGGTATGGCCAGCAACAGCCTATGCAAGGGCAGCAACAAGGTGCCCAGCCTGGAGCAGCAGGACCGGCAGGTGTAGCGCCAAGTGGAGATACCGGAGCTGACCCATATGCACCGTGGGGAGGATACCAGAATTATGTGGCTATGTACTATGCTATGCTCGCGTCGCAGGGACAAGCAGGTGGTGCTCCTGGTACTGGAGCTGGAGCACCGGGTACTACTTAAAGTTTCCGGAAAGTCGAGTAGAGTCCTGATGCTTTCTATTTGCGCTGCCCGACTTGACGACAACACTATACAAGCAAGACACAGGCAGGCAATGGGATGTGCACGAGTAAATACATGCGGTGCTAGGGAAATGGCTTGGTGGTTAAAAAATTAGCTGGTATATGGGAGGTGGTTTGTGTGCGTGGCTTTGGGGTGAGAGCTCATTGGAAGGTTCAAGGCGGATGTCACGATCAATCATGCACAACTGAAACGACTTATAAGTTCTTACCTGGCTCTTGCCTTCTTCGTCTTCTATTTAATCGAATTGCTTAATTGCTTAATTGGTCTCTGTCTTCCAAAGTTGGTTTTATGCCGATTGTCGCTTACAGCCCAGATGTATGTTTCGTAAAGTGCCTGGGGGCTGAACACATTATACAGCACTGCCATAGCTCTGTCATATCAGGTATTTACATACTTACGTTCACTTGAAATAGTAAATGCACATGGACGTCATCATGCAATGCCGTTCACCAGATTCGCATATATCTAAGAACAATACCGGTAGGTACTTAATGTCAGCTCCCGGGCGGAATGTATAGTCAGCAGCAGTCAGCCGCAAGTCTGGTGTTTTTACGGCAAAATATACCAACTTTGCTAAAATATTAAAAATACTCAACTCTATGAGTTAAGTTCACCAAAAGAATTTGAAATTAGGTAACTATCACGAACTTGGACCTCCTGCCCTTTTAATAAATTGTAATAGGTGAAGTTTGAAGGGTAATTGCCAAGCACCCTTCTCATACAAATTTGTATGGCAATGCCATGAATTCATACCCCCAGCTGATGAAGTATTGGTTTAAGAGTAATACATTCTAGCCGGACTTGTAGCCTTTAGTAGATTCTATCTCAATCCCAAAATACTAGCAGAATATAGAACCGTGTTGATTTTTGAGATTTCGCTGAAAGTAGCAGTTTTGGTGTCAAAAAGGTCCTAGACAAACTACAGCTGTTACCCTGAATAAGATATGGATCATGTTTACTAGAAATTAAAATCTCAAGCATAAGTACTCAATCCCAGGGAGTGAGATGGGTATAATACAAGGCAGTTAATGCCAACAAGATTTCAAGCTGTAATACATAGTCGTGATATATCGATTCATCAGCCTTTTTGGAATTCATTGGTCTTAATGTCCCGTGACTCGAATCGTCGCCAATTTTCATCACAAATTGCCTAGAGGCCTATGATGCAAACTGATATAGGCGAGCAGGCCTTTGCAGGCTGGAGACGATATCCAATGTTCCAGTGTTTGCTTGATAGGATACACATGCCTGCTTTTAAACCTCGCGATGGAACATGAGATGAAGTCTTGGCACCCCCACCATGCATGGCGGGGTCCATCTGAAGGAGGGGTTCACATATCAACAACAAATTTTTCATCCACCCCGTATTTTTTTCGAGATATTGAGTCGCCAGTGCACCTAAGACATCAGTGTAAGTATTATTCCTTTTGTGAAAATCGTTTTACTCTGATACTGCATGAGTTGAGGTCTCTTCAAAACTTTTATGTATTTATTCTGGCGCAGTAGGAAATCTTGCGTATTGGCTCTCAACAAAGTGGCTGTAGAATAACCAGAACTGACTTTTGTAACTTGGAAGTATCAAGGCGCGCTCTAAGTGTTTACATTCCCAGGCATAACCGGGTACATCGCTGGTTGCTATGCTAACCGATGACTCTACGGCCAATCTACATATAGAGTGGGGCATCTTCAAAAGGAATTGCACCTTTCTCAGCTCTTGCTTTAGCTGCCCTGCAAGCAAGGCACAAAACTTTGCTCCACAGGCCCCATAACCTTGCAAACCTGTTCAAGCATCAGCAATGGCGTCGTTCGATTCTCTCGAGGCTCGCCTTCAGCGATGGGAAGACCGTCTACGAAGCCTCACCACTCAAACACTCACCACGGACTATGTTCGGCCTGGCCCTCCTGGCCTTGTCGAAGCTATACACTCCGTAACTATCCCCGAGGTAACACGGACTGCTTTACTGCAATTGAGCATTTTGGACGGCTCAAATCTATTTTCTCCATTCACAATTCTGTTGGCGGCATTCGCAATTTTGTCCTTCAGATTGACTGGGGATGAGGATATCAGTCTGGGGACGAGTGGTGAGAACAAGGAGCCGTTTGTCCTACGAACACCAATCGACGGACAGACGACATTCCAGTCACTATTGAACAAGGTGAAGGAGGTGAGTTATATCACACTCAGAAGATACGGTACTTCCGACTGACCATATTCACAGCTCGAGAAAGAAGGTGTTGCAGACTCTGTACCATTCGCGGATCTTGTTCAGTATCTACAAACAAAATCCGGTGCTGCTGCTGCTCCGGCCCTTTTCCACCAGTCGCTTTACTACAAACCAGACGCCCCATCCAAGCAATTTCTTTCTTCCCATGCCCTTGCCGAAGATTTATCGATATATGTTGATCATGCTCCAATTTCTGCCTCCAAGGGTGCCTCTCTGCTACCCGAGATCACCCTTCAGGCGCATTACAATCAGTTGATGTTCTCCACCGCAAGGATATCACACATGCTCGATCAGCTGTTACAAATCATTCAAACCGGGGCAAAGAACCCTCAGATTCCAGTGGGGTCAATATCCTTGAAGACTGCGGCGCAAGAGAAAATCCTTCCTGACCCTACCAAGGATCTCGATTGGAGCAACTTCCGTGGAGCTATTCACGATATATTTTCTGCAAATGCTAAGAAGCATCCAGATAGGGAATGCATTATTGAAACCGCTCACTTTAATGAGCCAGAGGCTAAGAATAGGGTCTTTACCTACCAGCAAATTGACGAAGCATCCAACATCTTGGCTCATCATTTCGTACAGAAGGGAGTAAAGATGGGCGATGTTGTAATGGTCTATGCTCACAGAGGGGTGGACCTCGTAGTTGCTGTCATGGGTGTGCTAAAAGCTGGTGCGACCTTCTCCGTTATTGACCCAGCATATCCACCTGCAAGGCAGAACATTTACCTCCAGGTCGCTCAACCACGAGCATTGGTTGTCATTGAAAAGGCCGGGGAGTTGGCTTCATTGGTCCGCAACTACATCAATGATGAGCTCAGCATCCTGACTGAGGTGCCTGCCTTGGCTATTCAGGTAGATGGAACTCTACAAGGTGGTGAAGTTGATGGGAAGGACGTATTGGCAGATCATGTTTCTCTCAGGGCTGAAGGTACTGGGGTAGTCGTGGGCCCCGACTCAAACCCAACACTCAGCTTTACTTCCGGGAGTGAAGGCATTCCAAAGGGTGTCCGAGGGCGTCATTTCAGCTTGACTTACTATTTCCCATGGATGGCCGAAACATTCGGCTTGTCCGAGAAGGACCGCTTTACCATGCTCAGCGGTATCGCACATGATCCAATCCAGAGAGATATTTTTACTCCCCTATTCTTGGGAGCTAAGCTTCTAGTACCCACAGCGGATGATATCGGTACCCCAGGTCGTCTTGCCGAATGGATGAATGAGAATGGTGCTACCATCACTCACTTGACTCCGGCTATGGGCCAACTTCTCTCTGCTCAAGCTACCAGGGCTATCCCCAGCCTTCACCACGCTTTCTTTGTTGGTGATATTTTGACAAAGCGTGATTGTCTCCGCCTGCAGTCCCTCGCCAGGAACGTCGCTGTTGTAAACATGTACGGAACTACAGAGACACAGCGTGCCGTTTCCTACTTTGAGGTCCCATCGATCAACACTGATCCCACCTTTCTGAAGAGTCAGAAGGACGTCCTAGCCGCTGGACGTGGTATGTTAAATGTTCAATTGCTCGTTGTTAACAGGAACAACAGAGAGCAGGTTTGCGGTGTTGGAGAAATTGGAGAAATCTATGTTCGTGCAGCAGGTCTTGCGGAGGGCTACCTCATGCTACCTGGCATGACTGCCACTAAATTCGTCAGCAACTGGTTCGTGCCAGAGGGGCATTGGAGAGAATTGGATACCAAGAACCTAGATGCTCCATGGCGCAACCTGTACATGGGTCCTAGGGATAGGCTTTACAGGACTGGTGATTTGGGGAGATATACCCCAGGAGGAAACGTTGAGTGTAGTGGACGAGCAGATGACCAGGTCAAGATCCGTGGTTTCAGAATTGAGTTGGGTGACATTGATACTCACTTGTCTCAGCATCCGCTTGTGCGGGAAAATGTTACCCTCGTTAGGAGAGATAAGGATGAGGAGCCAGTTTTGATTTCTTATATTGTGCCTCTCGAAAACGCTGATTTGGATGCTTTGGTCAGTGCAGATGAGACGGTTGATGAAGATGGTGCTAAGCCGGGGGATGAGATTGTAAGAGGGTTGAGAAGGTATGGAAAGTTGATCAAAGACATCAAGGAGTACTTGAAGAAGAAACTCCCAAGTTATGCTGTCCCCACTGGTTAGTAGTCTCATGCTTTTACCCTGAACCTCTTCTAATGCTAATTTTTTGGAACCAGTCGTTGTCCCACTCCGCAAGCTCCCTCTCAACCCTAACGGCAAGATTGACAAGCCAGCGTTGCCTTTCCCCGATACCGCTCAACTTGCTGCGGCTGCTAGGCGCAGGCGCCACAAGGGTGCGGAAGGCGAGCACGCTCGCGAGTCTGAGGGTCCTGTCCTCACTTCAACCCAGAAGGAGCTCAAGGAAATCTGGCAATCTCTTTTGCCTCACGCAGGGACTCAGATTGAGCTAGACGACAATTTCTTCGATATTGGAGGCCATTCGATCCTTGCTACACGCATGATCTTCGAAGTCCGTAAGAGATTCGTTGTTGAGATTGCTCTTGGTGCAATCTTCAAGTTGCCAACTTTGAAGGGGCTTGCTATTGAGATTGAGCGTCTGAAGGGTACCGGAGAGCTGTCAATTCAGCCTCTTGTTGGTGGCGAGACTGATGCGGCAACCTCGGATCGTGAGCTAGCTGGAAAGGAATCCGGGTACGCCCATGATGCTCGTGAGCTTGCTAAGACTGAGCTTGCATCTTCTTACTCAACTGCACTCCAAAACCTTTCTTCCTTGAGCAAGGAGGGTGGTGCTACTGTATTCCTTACTGGCGCCACTGGTTTCTTGGGAGCTTACCTTCTCAGAGACCTTCTCACCCGCCAGAACCCCCAGGTCGGAAAGGTTATCGTGCATGTGCGAGCTAAGACAGCTGAACAGGCTGCTCAGCGTGTCGTCAAGTCATGCGAAGCCTACGGTGTTTGGGACGCTTCATGGGCCTCTCGAATTGAGGCAGTCACTGGAGAGCTCGGTGCTTCTAAGCTTGGTCTTGATGAAGAAATAAAGAAGCGTATGGAACAGGAGGTCGATGTCATAATTCACAACGGTGCACAAGTCCACTGGGTGTATCCGTACAGCAAGCTCCGCCCCGCCAACGTGGTTGGTACTATTGACTTGCTCCGTCTCTGCGAGAATGGAAAACCCAAAAGCTTTGCTTTCGTCTCATCTACCTCGGTCCTTGACAGTGAGCACTATGTCCAGCTCTCTGACAGCATCATCAAGTCTGGCGGTGTCGGTCTTCCAGAATCTGATGATCTCGAGGGATCCTCCCAAGATTTGACAACTGGATATGGACAGAGCAAGTGGGTTGGAGAGTACATCGTCCGTGAAGCCGGAAGGCGAGGACTCACTGGCTGTGTCATTCGACCTGGTTACGTTACTGGAGACAGCAAGACTGGTGCTACAAACACTGACGACTTCTTGATCCGTATGATCAAGGGATGTGTCCAACTTGGTCAGATCCCAGCAATCCACAATACGGTGAACATGGTCCCTGTAGACCACGTGGCCAGAGCTGTCGCCGCATGTGCTTTCTCCCCCCCAGCATCTGGAGGTGCATGCATTGTCGCCCATGTTACGTCCCACCCTAGGTTGAGATTCACTGGGTTCTTGGGTACGTTGTCTACCTACAACTACTCCGTTTCTACTGAGGATTACATTCCTTGGAGAATTGCGCTCGAGAAGCATATCACTGCTCCAAGCACCACAGAGGGTGGAAAGGAGGAGCAGAATGCCCTCTTCCCGCTTCTACACTTCGTCTTAGATAATCTTCCACAATCGACCAAGGCACCAGAGTTGGACGATTCTAACGCCGCTGAAGCGCTGAAGCGAGACGCTGAGTGGACTAAGGAGGATAAGAGTGGGGGAATGGGTGTTAGTGTGGAGACTATGGGTATTTATCTCGGATATCTGGTCAGTTTGGGATTCTTGCCTGCTCCACCAGCGTTAGAGGAGGGTGGGGTGAAGTTGGATGGGGAGGAAAAGTTAAGGCTACCCCGGGTTGAAATTGGGGAGTCGCAGAGGAAGGGGCTGGGTGAAGTTGGTGGAAGAGGGGCACTTGTGTAATGAATGGAAACAGCCATGTAGAAGGATAGCTGGGGCAAATGATTTAGGGCGGGTTATGTGTTAGAACTTCTGATTTTTGGCATGGGAAATTAAAAATGGGATATCATAGGACATAGCTATATACAATTTGTGTACAAGATGCATAGGCTGCTAAGGTTGTTATGTATCTTCACGTGATGTCCACAAAGGTTCCCAGGCGAATGCCGAACAAATGCGAACTGCCCCTCCCCCGCATCTTCAACCTCACCCCTCAACATAAAATGAAATATACCAATTGGCTTATATCACAAGCTTGAATCAATATAATCATGTCTCATACACACTCTCATGATGGTGGTGACCACTCGCACTCTCATGACGGGCACTCACACAGCGCCGCTGACCATGGACATACCCACGAGACCCTCGACGGCCCAGGCTCATACCTAAAGCGTGAGCTTCCCATCGTCGAGGGCAGGGACTTCAACGAACGAGCCTTCACCGTTGGCATTGGCGGGTGAATCTCCCCTACTTCCCTAAATCTCAAGTCCAAACTAAAACATATACATGATATAACAGCCCCGTCGGCTCTGGAAAAACAGCCCTCATGCTGGCCCTCTGCCTCGCCCTCCGAGACAACTACTCCATCGCCGCCGTCACCAACGACATCTTCACTCGCGAAGACGCCGAATTCCTCACCCGCCACCGTGCACTACCCCCGCAGCGCATCCGTGCCATCGAAACCGGCGGGTGCCCACACGCCGCCGTACGCGAGGACATCTCCACGAACCTCTCCGCGCTCGAAGACCTGCATGCCGAATTCGACACGCAGCTCCTCCTAATCGAGTCTGGGGGGGATAACCTAGCTGCAAACTATAGCCGGGAATTGGCGGATTTCATCATCTACGTGATTGATGTGAGTGGAGGAGACAAGATCCCAAGAAAGGGCGGGCCGGGAATCACGCAGAGTGATTTGTTGGTGGTGAATAAAACGGATTTGGCGGAGATTGTTGGGGCGGATTTGGATGTTATGGAGAGGGATGCAGGGAGGATGAGAGAAGGGGGGCCGACTATTTTTGCGCAGGTCAAGAATGGGGTTATGGTTAAGGAGATTGTGGATTTGATTTTGAGTGCGTGGAGGAGTAGTGGGGCGAGTGAGACGCCGAGGAGGCCATAAGATGTGCATTTAGAGAAAGTCGTGATGAGGCTGGAGATACATGGGCTTTGGGCTGTCTCCTAGAGAGGTATTAAGAGAGTATTATTATATCTTGCAAAATATAATATTATTCTATGAGATATAGCATTATTATATGCAAGATATAGCATTATTATATGCAAGATATAACATCTGGTATGCTTATATCTTCCTGCGATATCCCTAGTTGCCTATTTAGGGAGGTTAGGCAGTGGCACTCAAGTAGTCTGGTTCCTTATTTGTATCTTTTGTATGCAAATCTACATTCTGATCTCCACACCCCTTCCTGTCAGGGTTAGTTAGTTTTGTAGCGTTCCCTACTTGCCTAATGAGGGAGGTTGGGCAGTGACGCATGAATATATATACGGGGCATTCCCTCCCCTCTATTGTAGTACTCTCATAGTCCTCTACGCTTACGCTTCGGGGCCCTTCGGTCTTTGCAATCATTCAGTACGAATCGGTCAGTTACTATGGCTGCGAATAATAGGTCACATTTTTGAAACGTGCATTTTTACGATGCTACGAAGGCTGACGGGGGTGCACTGGGAGGACTTATTCAAAATGGTTCGATCACAGAAGAGAACTTTCTGGGAATGCTGGGGATCCTTCTAGTTACGGAGGGTGTTCCGATACGCGTTGTGCATAGGACTTCAGGCCACATCGTATCGAGGAATAACAGGTGCCTGGAGGCTGGAGTATATGATATCTATTCCGATGGTAGGTGTTTATCTTTGTGGGAGTATCTGTATGTTAGCTAAATTGACAATAGGTGGCATCCAAGTGCCGGATGAGCAATGGGTCCACCGAATTACCTCGCACAATGTGTCGGGTCTGGAGGATGCGTTTGGTGAAGGAATACGTACCCAGGATTGTAGATGTGTTATCAGTGGAGTTGTAAATAGGAGGGCTCCATATAGGTGGACTACGTTCGAAGTGGCACATATATTTCCGCTGGAGAAGGAGAGCCTATGGATCAACTGGGGATACCGCAGGTGGATCACGGATATGGACAACACGGTTGACCATAGCAAGATCAACTCACTACAGAATGGGTTTCTGCTGCGAGAGGACATTCACAGTCTATTTGATCAGTACTTGATATCAATTAATCCAGACGTGAGTTTACTATGTTGATTAGTCTAGCGTAGTGCTTACTACTGGCTATAGGACGGCTATAAGGTTGTTGTGTTTGATGACGACTTGCTAGGTATTGACGGTCGAAGTCTCGATTCGGTCTGTCGTAATCCGGAGGATCCACATCGTGTATCAGATGAGCTATTGAGATGGCATTTTCGACAGTCTGTGTTTGCAAATATGAATGAGATTTACAAGGAACCGAGTGGGAAAGAGAGATTTGAGTTGGAGTTGTCAGCTAGATTACATGGAGTTGGCTGAATTGATATCTAAAAGTTTTCCCTCCTACATATATCGAACCTTTGCACCACAGGAATCGTTGTTATAATAACCTCTACATCTCACGTCGTAATCACCCATAATAGCCCGTTTTGTATTCCCCACATAATGTACAGTAAATATTTATGCCACCCAATCACATCCCCCCCCCCTCCATCCCTCCCACCCACGACTTCTCCCCAATCACAAACGGACAAAAAAACTATAATCTATCCTCACTTTT
>Ga0307511_10001767_pt1 | contig 22736 bp, 30 predicted proteins | sample 13_EM_MG_FD_200266 | JGI IMG/M metagenome (GOLD analysis project Ga0307511, IMG submission 200266) | Populus trichocarpa ectomycorrhiza microbial communities from riparian zone in the Pacific Northwest, United States - 13_EM | ecosystem: Host-associated > Plants > Roots > Unclassified | place... | reverse complement strand
AGTTTGGTCGTCGGCTAACGGTTTGAACGTCTCCCTATTGGTCCTCAGGTGGTTTGTCCAAATCCGGGGTGGTGGAGGGTACTTCCGGGGTCCGACCTGGGTTTTGACAGTGGGGTGTCGCCGGGTGTCTGGGAGGGAGGGAGGAGGGAAGGAGGTTTGAGTAATGGGAGGGTTATATATCACGGTCAGAGGGGGCGATGTACGAACAACAAGATCAGACCCCATGACTCGATAGTGGTGCCGCTGCCAGCTAATGTCCGGTGTTCAGGGTGGAATAGAACTTTAGAACATCGTGTCCCTGGACTTTCATCCGCTTCGTGTCGTGTCACGTGGACTCCCTCCATTTCGTGAAAACGTCGTGAACATCCAAAGGTGCAGCCGAAAGCGCCCCAATTCGTTGAATACAGAAATTTAAGATCCCGGGTCGGCAACGACAAATCCACGCCTACAGTAGGAAAGGTATCCCGCAGGCGCCGACCCATATTGGGCGTGATCCCGGTTTCAGATGAACCCGGCGTTTAGGCGTACTAAAGGCATACTCAATTCTAAGCGAGACGAGCTGGCTCGTCTCACTTAGAATTGAGTACGCCTTTTCCCACCGACGATCGCCACGCGTTTGGAGTAAGTTCGAAACTATTGGTAACTAAAAGAAAATACAACACTTTTATAATATGTGGGATTGCCATGGGTCAGAGCGACCCGCTCGAGTGCCCCAACCACCTCATGCTGCCACTTACATCTTAACCCAAATGGAAACATCTGTGAGTTCCGTTCTCCTTTTGGAAATCGTTTGTATTTCTCTGCCTTCCCCACATCTCTGGATTAGAAAACCATCCAGCCGGTGGAGAAGTCACGCTTTTGGAAATGCAGAAACCAGTGCGTGAAGGCGGCCGGCACCCCTGAGGAAATCCTTGGCCACCTCCAGTAGATTGCGACGATCGCCTCTTTCGCGATGCCTTGTGTTCGCTGAGATGGCCTTGGAATTTCGGGCTCCAGCCGATTTCTACGGGAACAGCCAGGGGTGCACATTTTGCGCGCAGCCCCCTTGTTCTGATCGTTTTCTCGGCCAGGTCTCTCATCTCTTAATCTCCGGGTTTCGTCGTTACGCCCAAAAAATACTTGTTCTCCACTCACGCCACATGATGTCTGCATGAACGCATTCGCCGATCAGCGGGGTAAATCAAAGGAGAAAATGTGGGGATACCACCCAAACGCCTGCTGGAGTAAAACTCCGCACGAGACACTGACACAAGCATATAGATCGGCACCTTCACGCTGCACGATAACCTAGTGGTCCGGACAGCTTTCTCTCCCGGCGGGGACGCTCGAAGTTCGGAGACTTCGAACAGGAGGCGAAACGCCGCCCAATTTGTCAGCAAATAACCGAGTTATGTATGAAAATAATCACGAAAAACAATGATATGCCACAGAATCCGTACACGTAGGGTAATCGAATGGTTGCTGCGATGTACGAGGTGAGAAAAGAACGTGGTAGAAGCGGCAACGAGGCGAATTTAGAATACCAGTGACCATATCGCCACTCGTGTTAACGCCGGTTTGGGTCGGAACCGGGGTGCAAGTCGTCATGCGAGAAGAAGACGGCAGTGACGGAGACTACTGCTGTCAGGGAGCGTGGAAGAGGAGCTGGGAGGTAGAGAATAATTGCCTGAGGGAAGAGAAGATCCCGGTATAGTGCTGTTGTCCCCGGCGAGCGTGCCAGTACCCCAAGGGATTTTATCACCGTTCGGCTGAGCGGCCTCAGTTGGAGGGGTGCTGTTTCTATTTTCGTCAGTAGTGGTGAACTTAGTCGTCCAGTAGTTCGTAGTCGAGGCAGAGGAGGTAAACTCGTAGAAATAAATGGCTGAGTCGGGAGAACCCTGTGGGGCAACGGCGTCAATCTTTTACTCTGATGGTTAGACGGAAAGGGCGGACTTTGGGGTACGGGTACACGAACATGGTTTCCTTGGTGGCACCAACCCCGGTGGTCACCACAAAATCGGCGTGAGCCTGCCGAGGTTGCGGTTTCGCGGGAGTGAAGAAGTCCGCGCACCATTGAGAGGGATTGAATCCGCATATCTGCCCATTTCCCAGTGGGGTTGGTGGCCCACTCAATCGAACAGCCCGCTCCTGGCTTGTACGAATCACCAGGACCTGAGCGCTGAGCACCAAAACCGAACATGGCCGGGTGTTAAAGTCCGCTCGATCGGCCACGACCAACAGACCCGCGGCCTAGTAGGTATCATGCCGTTTGGATCGAACCAGTTCAGAATTCCTAAGATAGCTCAGCATGCGAGATACTTGAGAATCGGGTGTTGGACACATAAAATCCCTTGGAGGCTAATACCCTGGTAGCACGACGACCAACAACCTTCAATAACCTTCGTGATTACGAGTAACCTTGCAAAACGCACTAGTTAAACCACTAAAAACCAGTCACGGCACGTCAACGTCCGCTACAACCGAGCGACGCAGCGGGGACGTACAGCTCGTGAATGATACTCTCGAAGTCGATCACAGCGAGTAACTTCAAAACGAAAACGATGGCGACACCAGAGAAAAGTACGAGGGCGATGGTTGCAGGAACAAAGCCATGTTCCGCACGGTAGGTGGAGCCAAATCCGAAGGTAACGAATACGCCAGCGCCGGGCTGACAAAAACGGGGGGGGCTGAGCTTCCTACAACCCGGACCCCCCTCTTCTCGATCTGTCAGTATCTGAGCCGGCGACGCTGCCTACTGAAGGAGGGACGGAGGTCGGCTTGAGTGAGTTCGCTGGAGGTTGACGGAAGCGCGCCGACATGCCCACCATTTTTGCCGATGTGACCCTTGTGACCCCTCCTACACCCCCGTTAACTTTTCATGGTTCGCTCGGGGTCCTGCCCTGTCCTATTGGCCGGTGGGCCCCCCTCCCCCGTCTGAACGAATTCTCTCTGAGGCCACTGGGATTATGAGATGTTGAACCACCGTGGATTCTTGGGTCCGACGTGCGTTCGATTTTATCGTTCTCCCTGCATCTGCGTACCATTTACGTGTGTTATCACGGACTAGTCAGTCTCGAGGATCCAAGGTATATTCGTACCTTACTTTGGCACTGTGCCTTTGTACCAACCGCACAGCTAAACCTACGATTTCGCCGCACATCGGACGGTTGGCCATCCACACATTCTGACGGCCCCATCCATCTGCGTGAGTCGGGATCAGGTTCGTTTGTTCTCCTCCGAGGCCCCACTCACGCGCAAGGCGACTACCCGGACCCAGATTGCTCGCCAGGACCTTCTAGTAACCAAAATCCTCGCAGAGCTCTCCTGTCTAATACCCACACGGACACGGCTGCCAGAGGGCATATCGACATCAACTGGAGATTAAACACAGGTCGCGTCGCGTAGGCTTCTTCCATGCGGGCTCAGAATCCTTGTTGACGCTTTGAAACCAGAGGTTCCAAGCTTCCTGTGACCCTGACCATTACCTTGGGCGCAAAGCAATCGCGACCATTGGAACCCTTTTAATCAAGCCGCCAGCCGTTCTATCAGCTCACAGGAAACTTCGTATTAACTAGCACCAGGTCACAGAGATAGCAGAATCAGGCACGGCACTTGAACGTCGAAACCTGAACCGCAAAGCTGGGAAATGGCGGGGACGCGGGACACCCCGCACCTGGTACCCCGCTTCCCGGGCCCTCCTCCTCGGGCTGCTTTGGCACGTCGTGGATGGAAATCCCAGCCGCCGGCTTGATATCACTGAGAATGTCGATGTCACGCAGTCTTGCTTGGAGGTGCCATCTCCGTATGTCACCGATTGACGCACCGAGTTATTGAAAGTTAATAACTGCAAAACACCGCAGCGCTCTACAACAAATTACATTCGCTTACATCGTGAGTTCATCCACGGCTCAATAACGCCTCCTTATTCCCTTCATCTAGTCTCGGACTGTGGCCCCTATGATACAGAACCGGTCGTCGCCGTGAAAATACTTCAACGTTCCTTACCAGACTCGCATATGGCCTCTGTAGGAAACGGTGGTCAGCCACCCCCCCATTATCAACCCCCCGAGATCTCCTACACACAAAACCGGCCTCAGTGCGAGCTCTTGTATCAGTCCTTTGGATGATTGACTGCTAATTTATCTCATCCCACCTTCGTAGTCCTTGAACTCCCAAATGACCTCACCATTTTATCTTCTCCCACATCTCGCCAGAACCGCAGCTCATGGGTCAATATACGCGGTTCCGCGTTCAGTATGGTATGGAGATCGACCATTACCATGAGCAGCATGTGCAATTTCTGCTTCCGCTGAGCATGACATGCAAAGCGATGCGCTTGTGATTATTGCCATGGATATGGGAATGCATCGAGTGCCTCGAGTTAGCCCCGAACTGGAGTTCGGAGGGGGCGTTCCTCGGAAGCTCGACGCCGTCGTGAATGCTTTCTGTGCAGGCATATCTCTGAAGTACTCGCTTCTTCCTCCTGGGGTTGGGGCATGTCCGTGCCCTCCCAAGGTTCATGACGGTGTCAAGGATATGGAATGATTCCATTCTTCCCAAGTTTGTCAAATGTCTAGGGTCTCTCCAAATCTCCATACGCTGGAGATAGTACGGGCAGTTGATGATCGATGACGCTACGGCCCCACTCGAAACGGTGATGTGATCAAGCGCGGAGTCGGACCCCCAGGTTAAAACACTGTCCTTGGCTCCTACCGTAATACTCCTTCTCCGACACTACCGTAACGTTGCGGACGTTGTATACGTGACTATGATTGGGGCCACACCTGCAGGGGCCCGTCCCGTAAGTAACCCAGCACTCCGCGGATTCATCGGGTGAGAACGGCGACTGGCTGCCTCCAACCTCGGGATATGGCCGCGTTTCTAAGGCTCACCGGGCTCACCGTTCTCCACCCTCATCCGCAGGACTTCCAATCCATGGAAACGGAAATTCTGTCCGACGTAGTTGGAACTGCACGTTTAGCAGCGTTAGAACTGATGTGAACTGGTGGTTGAGAAATAATGGGCTGCTTCCCACGAAATAACGGAAACACCCCTTGAGGGAAAAGGTACGAGGCGCGAAAGATGTGAAAGACTCGGCAATAAATTTTTTGAAGAAACCGAAGACAGGGCGTAAAAATGCAGGGGGAAGGAAGACCACGTTGAGGGTCATCGAGTTGAGCCAGTAGCGATCCGCTCGCGCGCGGCGTACGTGTAAAAGAAAGCAAGGTGTAGTATATGGACTTCATTCTCCAAGATCCATCCTCCTCCCGTCGTTACGCCACCGGCATACCCACCGGCCTCTTGCATCAGCTTTGCGTCTTTCCTGGGGTCTGGGGCGTGGCACACTATGTTGAATAGGTCGTCCGACACCGCCGAGCCCGCCCGGATGTAACAATGGGACCGTAAACGGGGAAACAGAAGTTGGTGGGGGACCAGATGTACCGCTGGTGATGGGCTCAGCAGACTCCCCGCCAACGTAGAAGGTACCTGCTGGTGACCGACTTGGAGGTACCTGCTGGTGACCGACTTGGAGGTACTCCTCAGCGGGCATCAAACACAACCCATTGTAAGTCTGCCGGGAGATTGAGCTATGGATTGCGACGCAATACGTTACAGTATCATGTAGGATGTCGTGTGTAATCGGTTGCCGGACTTTCCACGATTTGTTGATACCCGTCGCCCGCACGTCCTTACTCGGCGGCGATGAGTCTCGATGGGGTTGCGGCTGTAAGCGACGACTGGGTGTCGTGGGACGGTTACCCGACGCTCTAGGTACCAGGCGGTTCGACGGTCTTCTCAATACTCGGGGAGCTTTGTGGGTTGTTGTTTAGACAACTCCCGTCTATTGGGCTTGGTTAGCATTTGCTTCGGGTGGGTGGTATGATGCGTGGCACCGGCTTGAGAGGTGGAGCGACATCGAACCTTGGTTCATGAGGGTCGTGACGAAGTACGTACCTCTATCTGCCAATGCCATGGGTTACGGACAGCTTCCAGCCCTAGGCTTCGCATGGAATCTCGGAAACTGTTGGTGTGGCTGGTGTGTGGTTGGTGGTGCTGCGGCGGAGAGTCCCAAGGGTGGCAAGACATGGGGTGTGTTTCTGCGGGAACGGAGGGTACAGGATCTGCTGGCTCGGCGGGGTAGCCCCAAAGGCTACCCGTGTACAATTGGTTCGGTGCGCTTTAGTGTGCACCATTGCTTGTGGGCATGAGTGCCTTACCCGCCCCGATACGGTGTTGCGACTCGGAGAGAAATCAGTCCGTACCCACTCGACCTATGCTCTCGACCTGTGCTCTCCTGGGTTCACCATCGGATACCCCCAGTGGGAGAGCCCTTTATTAGACAGCCTAGTCTCGCTCAAAGCTTGAGCTGGTCGCATCAGGTTTGGTTCACACTACGTTATCCGCCGAGCGCTGCCTGTCGTCCAACGCCATGCAAGCCTGCCAAGCCATAACGTTAACGTCAACGTCAACTGACATGAAAATGTGGAAACCGCGGAAACGCGTATCTGCGGTGTGGTGGGTCGGCGGCGCATTGTTGGACGCGCAGTTCGTAGGATTCCAGTATTCACAATATATTCAATCCTAGATACATGGGGAATAGGACACCGAAACGCGTAGACATGGAATAAATACAAGTAACGCTTGTTCTTATCTGCAAGGACAACATGTGACGAAACAATACAATCCTTTCCTCACCCTCAACCCACATGGGGATGTGGAACCGAAGGGTCCACGACCCATATCTCCGGTTGGAAGGACCCGGTGGAAACGGATACGAGACTGACGAGGAGCATATGATCGATATTCATGAAGCCTTCGCCAATCCTCCACCGATCTTCGGTAGATTTCTCCAGAGCGATATTCTAAGAAACGTTCGTGAGCGAACTGCAATAATCTCATCGTGGTACGAACGTACAGCCATACGGTTGAGGTACTGGTCGACCTTCCTGGCGACCTCGTGAGCGAGTTTGCTACGTGGTATCGGTTCACGGTTCTTCATCCAGTTCAGCGCGTGAATCTTCCCGCTCCGTGGTCAATATGTGGCAGACAATCGGTAGTAACCTTACCTGGCACGAACTGCCGTTGTCTGGGTACCCGGGGAACTTTGAGATGGGTCAGCTCTGCTGTCTCTGGAAGGGGACTATCACGAGGAACCTACCAGTAACCTACACGAAAAGGCTCCTGCGGCATCTCGCAGCATCGGGTCGTCCCGGCCATCGAGGCCTGTATATTCCTTGCGAAGTACAGCTCCGAGGTTTACGCCCGGACGACCGTTTGTGCTGAAAAGAATACGTGCCAACGGTCTGAAACCTCTTTGTCTGCGTCCGCGATCGTAATCCCTCTGGGGAATCTTGATCCAACCATGTGGGAAGGTTGGGGCCAGTGGCAGAGGCAGGACCGGCGGTAGAGGCAGGACCGGTGGTAGAGGCAGGACCGGTGGTGGAGACGGCTGGGTTGTTCCCAAATGAGCAGATATTCGAGGATACGCCTTGTGCGGAACTTACTAGTGGTATGACGTGAACCACGGCGGATGAGTGTTGGTCAGCGTTGACCCATAATTGAACTCCAGCCGCACCCCCATAAGAAGGGTCACGGTTCATCATGCCGTTGTCAGGTGGCATTGGGATGGGAGCTCCGTGGGCGGCGGGAGGAAAGGGAAGTGCACAATGTTCCACCGCCTGTACAAATGGCACGCCTAGCAGTATTTCGGAGAAAGTGGGAAAAGTTTCGCCGGTGGTCCAAGGAGAGAACGGAGCTGGTAAGGAAGGCCCGGGAATGTTCTGGGGGAAGGGTGCGTCCTCGAAAGCGAACGAATCCAAAATGGAGAAGTGTGGCGGCGTAAGTAGGCCCTGCGAACAGATCCTTGAGGACAGAGAGCGGCGAAGAAATGCCCAAGACACTCACAGTATTCCAATCAGTAGTGGGTTCGTGGGGAGGGAAGTAAATGAAGTCGATGGAGCTCCATTCCGAGGTCATGCCGATGGATTCCAGTGGTGCAAGTTCGAACGGGGAGATTCAGGACGGGTAGGGGTCAAACCAGCCGCGGAGCTTGAACTTTTACGCATGTTCAATTTTGTAGTTTATATAATTGATTACATGCTGAGAGACCACCCCCAAGGGATCAGCTAGGTCTGAATGTAGGTGACGAGGACGCTCGGGTGAACCGTCGGTAAGATTTGGAGTGCCCGGGGTCATCGCAGTGGGATCCCATAAAGTATGCGGCGCGCGTGTGGTTTCAAAAAGCAGGCACAGCGATTGAAGTAATATCAGACACAGCAGTAGAACACGCGATTGCGACACGGCCCGTTCGAGAGCTCACAGACGTAATGGCACTAGACGTCAACCTCCCGTGGACCGTGGACGCCGGGGCGAACCGAACGAGTCCTGAACCCTGTGGACGTCCGGGAGTCTGACCCAGTTGGTTGCCGGAGGAGTCGGCGTTTAAGGCACGTCATCCCAGAGGGAGGCGCTGGCCACACATTTCTAGAGGGGGTGGGAGTACCTTGTGGGGCCTCGCAGCCGCTGGATCGATGATCGACCTGCTATGTCCGACAGTCCTTTTGAAGCGATGGATTGACCGATGGGAGGGAACCAACTGGGAATTTCATGGCCCCGGGGTGGGAGAAGTGGAAGAGTCATTGGGTCTGGAAGGGTGAGATGTGGAAGCAACGAGGATCGGGGAAGATTCGGAGAGCATACCTTCAAAGGAGCAACCTTAGGATATGGAGGCGTCTGTTTTTGTTTTTTAGCCCTCACGGTCGTTGATGACAGAACGGTACGGGGGTAACTTTCGCCACCCAGAGAGAGGATTATGGAGAGCGTTTCTGAGGTTGGCGATGGCTACGAGGGGGGATGGTGAGGCGGGGGGATAGGCAGAGGTGGCTATGAGTTTCGTGGGTTTATGGGTTTCTGCGGCCTTTATTGACATCTGTTGTCGGCGCTGTATGGGTTTTGCGATGGTACGTAATCGCCTTATCCACGAAAGGGAGGTTCTGTCTTTTATGGTTAGCGTTGGTCATTCAACGGCGCTTGTGAGCTTACTGCCGTTCCGGAAAACCTTGACCTCAACAACTTTATTTTCTCTTCAATGTTGACGCATGTTCGTGTAGAAAATGACTGCTATGTCGGAGAGGGCTGCAGCGTGGGATACGTCTTCGTTTCTCGAGTCTCTCGGGCACACGGGAGGGAAGCAGCGGGTCCGTGGGGTTTTTTCCAAGGGGACGCCATGCCCGCCGTAACCTTTACCGCCCCTTACATATGAAAGTGAAAAACTTAGTGTAACAGCTGGTAAGTAGGCCCGGTTTTTGACATGGAAATCTCACGTTTTTGTGGTGGACTTTGCCCGCTTTTTTTACTTTTGGAAGACCGATCCTGATCATCCTCCCAGTGCATAGCCTTTTTCACCCCCATAAACATAGAAAACAGCACAATCGAGACGACCAGTACCCAGGCCGCAATGGCGTCCGTGGTGTAGGTACCAGTCGATTGTAGCGATCGTATCCCACAAGATCGCATATGACCTTTCTTTCGAATTCTTTATCTATCTCCGGGCCTCGCCGCGCGCACGACCCGCATGAGCTCGTCAATTCGAGATGCGCGGACGGAAGATGCCGCGTATCTCCTAGAAAATATTCGGCAAGAGGGATTGACACAGGTGCGGTCCCTCACGCGGCAGGATGATCTCGTGGTCCAGACAGTCGCTCCTCTGAATGGAATGTTCAAAGTTTAGGAACCCCAACGGGAGGTGAAGCATCACTCAACGTGCCAGCAAACAACCAAGGTATATATGAAAATAATCCCAAAAATCAATGATATGCCACAGGGTCCGTGCACGTAGGGTACTAGGATGTGTTACTGTAGAAAATGACGTGAGAAGCTACCAATGTGGGAACAAATAATGGGTAAAGTTCGTGAACCATCATGGAAGGATGTTGGAATCCTATGAGAGGAACGCGGCAGAAGCGGCAACGAGACAGATCGCAAATGCGAGAGCCTTTGGAACGGCAATGACCATATCGCCACTCGTGTTATTCTGCGAGCTACCCGGGTTAACACCAGTTTGGGTCGGAACAGGGCTGCGAGTCGAACTCAAGCGGGAAGAAGACGACGACGACGAAATGCTGCTGCTGTCAGAGGGCGTGGAAGAGCTAGAAGGTAGAGAAGAACTGCCTGAGGGAGGAGAGGATATAGTGCTATTGTCCCCAGCGAGCTTGCCGGTGCCCCAAGGAATCTTGTCGCCGTTCGGCTGAGCGGCGTCAGAGGGAGGAGTGCTGTTCCCGTTTTCGTCGGTTATGGTGAACCTAGTCGTCCATAACTTCGTGGTCGAGGAAGAGGAGGTGAACTCGTAGAAGTAGATGGCCGAGTTGGGAGTGACCTGCGGAGCAGAGAGCATCAATCTCTCACTCTGATGGTTACATGGGAAGGACGTACCTTGGGACACGGGTACACGAACCTGGTTTCCTTGGTGGCATCAAGCTTGGTGATCACTACAATATCATTGTGAGAATGCCGGGCCGGCAGTTGCGTGGAAGCGAAGAAGTCCGCGCACCCTTGAGAGGAACCATGGCCAAGTTGCTCCCAGTCTTGAGCTCGATCTGCATATCCGTCCATTTTCCAGTGGAGTCGGTGGCCCACTCAATCAAACAGTCCCCTCCTTGCTTGTACGAATCGCCGGGACCTGCGCATCAAACCCAAACACGGCCGAGTGTGTCAAAGTCCGCTCATGATCCCAGTTAGGCGAGGCGCATATACTCACCAGGGATGCTCGGTTCTGGGTCGGCCACAACCAACAGGGCCTGCAAGGCAATGGCAACGAAGAGAAACTTGACGAACATTGTTGTATGAACGTTTGTTGAAAGTATGAAGATGGTCTACTGCGCGGGGTAGCAACGGTCAACTCTACAACCTGCACGTAGCTCGCGTTCAACTCGCACTCACTATTTGGATGTTTGTAAAAAGTTGGCAGTAGCCTTGTTTGTCGGAAACGAACGACTGAGGTCAAAATGAGTGACTGGGAGAGAATGTTGTGGTTTGAGAGTAAGGGGAAATGAGAGAGTGGGAGCCGCTCTATTTTTGTCGGCGCACCCACGCGCCGCGGTGTCAATAGCGCGCCCCGGAAACCAGCGCCCAACGTCTAACCGCTGGCGAATCATGACTCTCGTCTACGAAAGTACGTTTACCCGGAGGGGAGTTCCGTGCACAGCACGGGCAAGAGGAGGGGGAAAAAACTAATAAAGGATTACAATCGCCTGCGACTACGTTTGGTGCTACGTTTGGTTTTTTGGGGACAGGTCTTGTCTGTAAGGTCAGAAACGGGTCCTAGAATTGGAACGTGGAACATGAGCGCACGTGAAATACCAGTAAACCTCGGAGGCACATACCACCAGGAGGGACGTAACCGCTATTCACGGTGTCACCTAAGTGAGGATTGAAGAGGATGCCGGGGTCGGTTGCGTTGTAGGCACTAAAGTTCAAGATCAACAACAATCAATCACCCGACGCGGTCACAATGAGCCGAGGAACCTACCCAGGAAACGAAAGACCGCCCGGAACCTTCGTCCCATTTCCGCCAACAGTCAACTGGATACAGACCGGGTAGAACTGGGCATGGCCGAGGATCTCGCCCTCGTGAAGTGCAAGGTTTTCATGACGAAGAAGGTAATCTCCGGGAGCGAGACTGGCGGGGATCGGGACGTCCCACTTGAAGCCGTTGGCGATCAAATCGTCTGAAGCCCACGTCCCGTTTTCAAACCCCTTCTGGGAAATCTTGGACCAGATTGCACCGGTGTCCCCCTTGAAGGTGCTGCAGTTGCCTTGACATTTGGCGATGTAGTTCATGACTGGCCCATTGTGACTCTAATATGGGGAGATATTTAGTGGAACCGAGGATGAACGGATCCGACCGTGGCGTTGACGCTCACCGAGGGCCATGTACTCCACTGGATCTGGACGGTTCCGCCAGCCTGGACGGGGATCGTCCCGCCAGAAGGCAGGTAACTGTTCCCAACCGAGCAGGTGATATCGGGAGATGTTGGGTCAGAAACATATCCAGTGTCATTTGGCGTCCTACGGACGGCGCGCAGAGGCTACAAACACGGTAAGTCCTCGCAGCTCAAATCGCATCGAGGAGAGAACATACAGCAGGAATGGCATAAGCATCCAAGTTGACGTTCCAACCAGGGAACTCCACACCGTCCACACGAATGGTAGGGACAAAGCCGTGGGCAACGACTTGAGAGATCGCGCAAGCAAAAGCAACGACTCCAACGATGAACCTCATCTTGACTTCAGATCGAGCAGATGTGGGGTGGGTGCAGATTCAGCCCTGCAAGATCGGCTTTTGAGCATCTCCTGCTTGTCGTCGGAAATTCCTTTAGGCTTGGGTTGTGACCCTGGCAACTGACCGATAGGTCATCAGAACTGGAATTCATCTGAGTGTATCCAAAGAGGGAGATAGTAGCACATAGCAACGTGTGCGAGAGACTCTGGGTGACTCGTGGCGCGTGAACAAACACCACGATTTCTGATGAATGGGTGGCCTCACCCCTTCACTGGGGATTTCGGTATCCATCACGGAGGTCGAGGAAGGTCCCTCATCGGAATTTAGAAGCTTCTTTCAACGTACAACGCCCACCTCGCAGTCAACAGAACGAAGGGCGTTCCGTGAGCTCGGGGTGCCTCGCGTGGGGCTAACACAGTCTGTTGTGGTAGATGAATGCAAGTAAGGTACGGGGAGGGTTTACGGATCAACCAACGATCAAACGGATAAACGCTGCAATTTACGATCGGACGTTTTTCAGGCTGACCATGAGGTATACGAAGGGATAAGACGTGATGCGACCGCGTACATTCGACGGGAGAGGCAATAAATTATGTGGACTGCGCAAGGGATGGACGCTGGGGTTGAACACTTGAGCCTTGTCACGCTCAACATTCATTGCGGTGTATCTAGGGGAGGTGCAGGGTCGTCAATTTCGGTTAGGTGAACGATGACCCATGACTCACCATCGCAGACAACTTGATCCATTCATTCAGAGACCGAATGTACTCATCTCTGCCCTCGTCGACAGGTATATCGGGGTTCCAAACCACAAATGAAGAGAATGTGGAAGCCAAAGCTAGGGTGCAAGTTGGTGCTTCTTCCTCCTCAGCATCCGCACCTTCGCCAGAGTCGTCCATATCTACATCCTGTGGCCCTTCGTCCTCATCGACGTGGATGACGCGTCCTGATCGTCTGGATGGTCGACGGCCCGGCGGAGGAGGTGGAGGGGAAGCTTTTTTCGTCTTATTGGCATCTGCCCCGACAAGTACAACCCCGGTGTACCCATCCGGGACAGATATCCTCGTCCCGCGTATTGTGCGTCCCCGGAAGGCGGCAACCAAGGGATCCTCTTTAGGGGTAGCATCGACTGTCGCTATTGGAATGGTGTTTGATTCCGTGGAATTCGTAGCGTCCGTAGCCGTAGAAAGTTGGCTTGTTGCCTCTTGACTTCCGCTGGCCACATTTATCGCAGGATCTCCTTGGACAGGTGGAGGTTTCGGCCGAAAATAGGTAGACACTGGTGCGGTCCCAGTGTACTTTATGTTGAACGGCATGAGATGTGGAGCGCGTTCCGGAAGCGAACTCTTTTCTGGGGCGACGAGCTGGATCGACATGATGATCGAGGTGAAAGCGAGTTTGAGATCTGACGCGCCTGACGCGTCACGGTCGCGTCGACGGTCCCGAGGTGACCAGAGGCATATTTACACAGAGGCACGGACGCCGAGGAGACTTCAGGTAGCGATGGGTCCAATTTGACTGCATTGATGAGCTAGCATGGGCGAGGAGTGAAACTGTGGAACGATGGCGTGAATCAAACCTGGGACAACCCTCTTGTTGCAACGCTCATCATATCGCGGACGCGTGTTACCTCACATTGATCACTCCGTTGTAACCTGGACAGCTACGAGATCCAATCTCCCTACCACATCGCCCAAAGAGACCTGGCAGCTGGACCACCACAGGATACCCCGACCGACTCGTTTCTGACGGATTTCCATCAACCCGGGACAAATTCAGTTCATCTACTGACCCCGCCGACTCAACCTTCAAGCGTTACAATCAGACAAGTCCAAGGTTGTATCTGTGGCGTATGATACCACTTTTATTCAGATTGGCTATCGACTCGCTATCTCCATCGAGGTACCCGTTTGTCCGCAGGCCTCGTCAGATTTTGAATCTCCACCGAGCATCCTCGATCTCAATCAGGCGGCGCAGGTGCTAGAACCGGACAGTATTTGGTTGAAGCAGCTGGGTAGCCCGGTCTTCGGGCTCGAGTAAATCCTTCGGTCCCGTCTAGACCTGGAATTAGCCATCGCGGACGCGTTCATTGTGCATGTACGGGTAAGGTCGGTAAATGATCCGGGGGATACTTGACCAGGATTTCATATCGAGACTGAAGTGAGGCTCGTTTATCCAACGTATTCTAAAGGATCTGACTTTTTCCAACAGACCTCAAAAATTTACCGCCCTTCCTTCCACCGGTCCCCACGGGGCAGGGAGACCTCAAACACACTGTTCACTGGGCCCAACCGGTGCATCGATGGCTCGAATGGAGGATCGACCCACCGGCGCTTTGGCATCACCGTGACCCATGATTCAGAGTCAACAGATCGGCCGCAATCGAAGCGATTCTGGCAGACCCTCCTCCTTCCTAGCTGGCATCTCTCCACCTTGACCGTGCCCGCAGCATCACCGGCTCTCTTGGCGGGATGGCGCCCGCCCTACTTGTCACTTCGCCCCTACGATTGCCACATGACGCGAGATCCGACCGCAGCGTCCATAGAGGGAATGCTACACTACAACTTCGAGCCCATTTGACCGCAATACCCAAGTCCGTCCCCCCGCCCCCCCCCGCTGTTTCCAAATGCGGTTGTCCTGAAATCGTCCACCGACCGGTACTCATGTTTGAGTAGACGGTGTCCTGACGACGCGTGCGTGTGGGTGATAGCGCAGGGACTTGATTGTTTGGTGCCACCTGGGCCTGCCACATCGGTTCCGATGCCTACCTTAAGACGAGGGGGTGATTGGTCGGAATTGGGCGATACACGTACCGGCCCTGCCATCGTATTATGAGGACTTCCCTGATGATGGGATTCAATGGCTTCGGCCGAGTTCATTTTGCCGTGTGGTGTCTTCCGGTTATATTTTTACCGGAATCGTGTTCCCCCCTAAGCTTGCCCGCTCTTCCCCGTTCCACTACCTCCACACTCGTGCTCCGTTCGTATGGATGTCGAGAACAAAGCTGCCACTGGTGTGGAAAAGGATTCCAGGTCCGCCATCACCGTCGAGTCCTACCTCGACGCTGGGGATAGAGATAAGGTACAGAGGAAACTCCAACAGCGACATGTACAAATGTGCGTCACCCCCCTCCCCCCTCTCTCTCTCTCCTGAGTCCTCTGCCAGCTCATTCTGACACTCGGAAAGGATTGCCGTAAGAGGGTGGCGGTTCTGGCTTCCATGACTATTCTGACACGTCACCGTTCCGTAGATCGCTGGAACTCTTGGCACTGGTCTTTTCCTCGTACGTTTCGACCTTCGACTATTTCGCTCCCGGGTCATCCTCTAACAGGGCAGGCGTGACTTTGTGACGAGCAGGGATCTGGCTTCGCCCTACAGAGGGCTGGTCCTTTGGGTGCTCTCATAGCTTATGCCCTCGTCGGGACTGTTGCCTACTCGTAAGGAGCAGCCGCGTCGTGAAATGGGAGCATAACGACTAACAGTTTGGGCTCAGGTCACTCTGCGCCGTCGGAGAGATGGCCGCCTTCAACCCCACGTCCGGGACCTTCCCTCACTTTGGTATGGCCACAATGATCTCAGAACGCCGCTAGTTTTTACCAGTATGCACAGCCGCTCGGTGGGTCGACAAGGCACTCGGTTTTGCTGTGGGTTCTTTTTGTCATCCCTTGTTGGTCGCGTTGTCTGACGCATTGTTGCAGATTGGCTGGGTATGTGAAGTCGTAGGATATATCACCTCACTTCCAGATCTGACTCCCCACACGGTGTCCTCAGAACTACCTTTATGTAGGCCCAAAGGTACCCCTTCCCCGGAACGTCGGATACTCACACCGCAAATTCTCTCAGGGTTCCGTGATAGCAATCCCGACGGAAATTTGCGCGGCGGCAATCTTGATCACTTTCTGGGATGACGACGTAAGCAGACTTTCCGCGGATCAGATATTTCGCTCGCAACTAGGTGACCGCCATTCTAACGCATATCCCGTTCGGCAGCCCAACCACGCTCCAGCTTACATCGCTGCGATCTTGGTTGTCATGATCTCATTCAACTTGTTCGGCGTGCGGTACTTCGGAGAGTCCGAGTTCTTCTTCTGCTTGGTCAAGAGTGAGGTTTTCACGTTTGCGTCTCTTCGAAGGTCGCTGACGGTTTGCGAATACCTCAAGTCTCGCTAATTATTGGACTCATCATCACCGGCCTCGTTATCACCCTCGGTGGTGGCCCTGACGGAACGCGAAGAGGATTCCAATACTGGAAGAACCCTGGCTCTATCGCCCGTGCCGGGTTCGTCGATGACCTTGGTACCGACAGGTTCTTAGCCATCTTGTCCGTCATCGTGCAGGCCGCCTTCAGTTTCCAGTCTATGGAACTCGTCGCCATGTAAGCACAGTACTCAGGAGGAGCCTCACGGGAAGCGATGTACAACTAACACCCTGACACTGGTATTAGTGCTGCTTCAGAGACCGAGAGCCCTAGGCGAAACATCGCCAAGGCCGTCAAGAGGGTCTTCTGGCGTATCCTTATCTTCTACGTAGGCTTCAGAGCAACCTACGTATTCACCTCCGCATCTGATGTATAATCCTCCTCGCAGATTCTCGGCATCTTGATCACCGGTATGCTCGTCCCCTATGACGATGAGGACTTGTTACGCCAAACTGGCAACGCCGCCCAGAGGTGAGTTCTTCACTGGCCTGTTTTGTCAAACGTTAATCTAACCTCCCCCCTTCAGTCCGTATGTCATTGCCATCAACCGCGCCGGAATCAAGGTCCTCCCACACATTATCAACGCTGCTGTCTTCACCAGTGCCTTCTCCGCCGGTAACAGTTTCCTGTATTCTTCCTCTCGCGTCTTGTTTGGCCTTTCCATCCGTGGCCAGGCTCCCAAGATATTCAGCCGGGTCACAGAGGGCGGTCTACCATTGATCGCCGTCGCCTTTTGCGTGAGTCTCGTTTCGGATACGGTGGACCGTAAACTGAGTGAGAACACGGGTAGTCGCTCTTCTCCCTCTTGGCCTTCATGACCGTCTCCGACGGCGCTGCCACCGTATTCGGTTGGTTGGTCAACCTGACGACCGTCGGTGGTTTCATCGGCTGGTGGGTCATGAACTGCACCTACCTGTTCTTCCGTGGGTCCTCCTTTGTTCTCCCGAGAGATATCGAAGTTTACCTTGTTATATAGACTACGGATACGAGAAACAAGGATTTAATAGGAAGGAGCTCCTCTACTACAGCCCACTTCAGCCATATCTTTCGTGGTGGGGTATTTTTTGGTCGACGCTTTTCCTCATTATCTCCGGTCTCCAGACATGGTTCGAGTGGGACGCTTCTACCTTTATTACCTTCTGTGAGCGATCCTTCCCATGCACCTCATCGTCTTGTGAAACCTATTTGACCTCCTTTTAGACATCAACATCCCCATCTTCCTCGCCCTATACTTCGGTTACAAGGTCGTCAAGAGGACCAAGATTCGCAAGTGGGACCAGATGGACTTCGCCACTGGCATCCCAACACCCGAGGAGACGGAACTTCCGGTCGTCCCGCCCAGGAATATCTGGGAAAAGATAGTTTCCATTGTTTTCTAGGCGATCGCGGCTTTCCCGGTAATTTTCCTCTCCTCTCCCTGCTTTGTTCTACCCATGGGAGGTGTTGTGTATACAGTATTGCTGGGATGAATATATCGGCCGAGGTCGGCGGGTTGATAAACTCTGGCTAGGGTATTGAGGGACCGGTCTTGAAGTATCGACATCCGGGCCGGCCAGTCAACAGCAAGTGCTGGTTCGGTGGAAGACATCGTCTGGTGGGGAGTATATTTCCCTGAACCCGTGATGGGACCGGTATGCCAGTCACGACTGACAGCTGATTTGAAGCCATAATCAGGGGAACGTTTCCCCTGCGCGTCAGTCACGCTCCTTGTTTGGGATGGCACCTCAGCGACAAGGGCAGGGACAAGGGGACTGGAATCGGCTCCAGCAGCAAGCCCAAGAACGAGGAAATGCTCAGGGAAAGCCTCAGAGTCCCGTCAACAACAAATCCGGTAGCTCTTTTACAGATTGGCTCTGAACCCAGGAAACCAGGGGTCCGGGACCAAGGAGACAGAGGAAGGCAGGTGTGAATGGTGAAGGGCAGGAAAAGGTTGCTGGCGGCAAGGAGAAGGGTGAAGGAAAACCTGTGGGGAATGTGGAAAAGGAACATCCTGGAGACGGGAAGAAAGTTGATGTTGAGCGTGATGCAAAGAAACCCGGAGAAGGAGCCGTTGGTCTCGCGTTGGTCCCTCCGACAAAACCACTTCTGCTGTTACCACAGTCGAAACTACGAAACCTGTTACCAACGACGTCAAGGTCATCCCTGTTGCTGCTGCTACGAACGATGCCAATGGCCAAGAAGTCCCTTCTGCGGTCGTTGCCGCCGCTCCTGGCTTGGATACCACGACGAGGGACGAGAAAGACGACACAACCAAGGAGGAAGTCGACCCCACCATTAGGGATAAGGCCGTATCAACTGTCGACGAAAAGACGGGGAAACCTGAGGGAAGTGGCGAGAAGGTTGAGCTGATCGTTACGGACAAGGGGGACATCGCCACCCCGAGACGAGCCACGAAAGAACTACCCACTTCTCCTGCGAAACACCCGAAGGAGAAGGTCGTTCCCACTCTTGGTCTCACAGTTCCCGAGACTCCAAAGAACGACTCAGATCCTCTCTCCGTCACTACCGTGACCGGCTCTAGTTTGTCCCCCCTTCAGAAGATGCTCGAAGACACCGAAAACAAGACGAGACGCGGATGGAACGTATGGCCAGGTTGAGCGTCTTGGACCCGAACTCCCAACCACCGAAGGACGTGGCGCTACCAGCCCACACCGACTTGGAATCGGAGTTTGAGTGCGAGACTGCGCCGAGCGGGCCCAGTACTCCGAGATCGAGGTCTAGGTCTGAGAGGGGGAGTTTCACTCTCATACTGCGTTCCGAAGTTTCGTTGAGCGACGATGACGACTTCTTTCTCGGCTGCAGCTCAAACGCTTCAGTGTCCAATTTCGATGGGGTTTAAATGTAGCTATATCTCCCACCTCGAGACCCCTTCCCGCGTTCGTCTTTTGGTTCCATGCTCTTCGTTTCTTGGGTTTATTGTTCATCGTTCGTACGCTCCCCACCTTCCTCGCGTTCTTGACTTATCCTTCCGTAATCGTCGTGCTAGCTTCTGTACCTAAGAGTCTCCGGTGTATTTTTCGCGTCCAGTTTTACCCGTAGTTACCAATCACCAGCGTTTTCCGGATCACCTTCTGCGTGACTAGGACAAATCCTGAGGCTGATCTCACAGTTAGACACGGGCGCCGTGCTCCGTTCGGCCGCTCTTAGCATTCGTAGGGGGTAAGCAGAGGAGGTTGCCAAAACAGGATTGAGTTAGTGTAGATGGTGCAACTCCTCGAGCGTCGAGTTCCCATCTCACGGCGGAACGTGGATTGGGTTTAGAGACCGTCAAAGTCAGAGTTTGATCACAAGCCCTGAGGAGGGGGGCAGTTGCCATATTCGGCAAACGCAGGGATATCCGATACGGTTGTCTGGGGACGGGTCTGCGCGGGACGGCAGGGGGTGACAGAACTGCGATGGCGGCGAAGATAGCAGCAACGAATGGCTTCTACCTCCGATCCATCCCCCAATCTTCCTCCCCGCGGAACTTCCAAAATAGGAATATAGGTTGCCTCGTTCGCCTCCCCGCCTCCTTCTTCCAGGGCCACCCGTCTCCTTCGTCTCCTTCGTCCTTTAAAGTCTCCGTATGTCTATTTGTGTGTGTGTGTGTCCGTGGTCATAGCCTCGCGGGTAGACCACAGTAGTCACCCGTCACGCACCGGTCAAAAGCGAAGCGTGGGGAGCACTGTGTATCATGTCCTGGGGAAGCACTGAAGGCTGACTGGGTCGGGCGCGGTCACGAATGCAACTTGAAGTTAAGCTCGCGGATTTTCAATGTGATTGTATTACCACATCACACAAACAGAGCATCGCTGGATTCTTTGGGGTTTCTACAGCTGTGACAAAAATTCTACCGACCCAGTCATACCCATATCCTTAGCATACCCCTCGAGTAATGCCTCAAACATCTTCCTCCTGTTTGGCGGAACATACAACGCCACTTCTATCTCGTCTTCCTTACTTATCCACGTCCCATCGACGAATTTTGGGTTCGGAGTCATGATAAATAGAATGCGAGGGCACGGGGATAGGCTAATGTGAAACCTGGTCTTTCTGGGATGCCCAAAATGTGGGCCTCTCCAATCCAAGCTGCAGGTGCGGGATTATCTCAGCTGCAATCCAAACCAGAACAACCAGGAACCTACCCCCGAATGACGTCCGCCACAAAACTACCTTCCCTCGGGGGACCCTGGCTCCTCTTGTCCCAGGCGGCCTGCGACTGCACCCTTGCGAAATCTGTAGCCAGGTCTCTAACCGATTCCGGGTCCGTCAACTTCTGCAGCGACTCGCGTATCTCAACAGCGTGGGCAAAAACGTCGTCATGAGGGTTGGGACCTCTCGGGGGTTGCAGTCCTACGGGGAGATAAAGGACCGCGTTACCCGCTGCGTTGGCCGGGTAAATACCCATTCCGCGTTGCTAGAAAAAATAAGTCAGGGTACTGGGGGGGGGGCAAGGAATGGACGGACGTTGATCACATATGTGATGGTGTCGATGGGCTTGGATTCCGGCTCGACCTCCGACAAACATCGTGCAAACAATCCCAGCATCGTACCCATCTTTGTCGTCCTCGGGTGTCCCCTCCCCTTCGTCACAGATGTATGGATCTCGGTGAGTTGTGTATCTGTCAACCTGAGTGTAACGAACTCCTGCGCTCTCCACTCAGGCTGTTCCCACGGGGGTGGGGTCGAGGGGTCAACGTGAACGAAGAGTGGTGGAGAAATCTTCGATGGTTCTTCGAACTTAATCGCTTCTGGTTCGTGGTAAGGTGGAGGATCGATCGGCCCGAGGCCTTGGTATAGCTGAGAGAGATGTCTGAAGAACATCAGGAAGCCAAACCCATCATCTGATGTCGTTTTGGTCAACACAACAGGAGGAACCGGGAAGGTCGAGAGAGGACGGACACAATACATGCGAATTGGACGCTCCGATCGAAGTGGTATTCAACTTCGTGAACCGAGTGATTGTCAGTCGGAGCAATGGTTCATTCGACTCTCCTTCTGTGTTGACGATTCCTACGGTGTTTGTGGGATTCACATAGCGGGAAGTTGGTTGGACGGTGAGGTCTGTTGGGAAGATCTCGTCTGCGTCGCTGTCGATGACCGTCACGGGGATGCCCGAGTTTGTCAACCGAATCTAGACTTCGTGATTAATTCGAGGCAAGGAAGGGGAGGAAGCAGGGTCATACCGCCCAAGGTGTGTCTGGTGTATCCGGTCTGACTAGTCTCCCCGCGGGGAGCGGAAAGCTCGACAATGCCTTTGCCAGTGCGATGTTGAACCTTTCGATATCCAAGAGCTCAGGAACCACATGCATGGTCGTGAACTATTCCACAAGACCAAGGGTCAGCGTAGCTTCGGAGCGTGTCGTTTGGGAGTGGTAGGCTTACTGGCAATGGCAGCAGGAGGTCGATCGATGATAATTCGTGGTATTCCTTGTGACTTAGGATGGTGGGCTCCCTCGGTTTGATGAAGTAACTGCAGGGATCGGAGGACTTTGAGCCGCGATGGATTGAATTCGGGGGATGAAGGGGAGCTGGTTCCTGTTCACCATTAGCTCGAGTCCGTAGCCTGGCTCGTGCAGAACTACTTACCGAAGAAGCCACTTGCAGCGTCGAATCATAGCGCCTTGAGAGTCCCAGCGCATACCCCCGACAGGAGGGGTGCATAGCTCCCACTCCCGCACGGGTCCGTATGACGGAACCGCGGGCCACCGCATGAAGTGACGAGGTACGTGCGAGCCTTGCCGCAACCGAAGGGATCAACATTTCGACAGTGTGGCTTTAGAGATTAAGGAGCCCTCTCCAACTGGCAACGAGGGTCGGTTTAAGTACCTTGGCCAAAATGGCCGGTCGTCGTTCCTCTTCCCTTTCCCCCGTATCAACTTTACATATGAACGCACGTGATGGTAGTTTATTTACTAAAAGTGACCCGAACTCCAAGGTCAACCTTTGAAGCTCGAACCACCATCGTCGACTCTAATGGTCTCAACCCCACAGGCAGAAAAAATGCGGAAAGCCGCGGAAGAGAGCTCCCCTCCCAACGATGGCGGTGAGGAGTACGAAGAACGCGCCCCTGAGCTTGCCGGGACGCGTAACATTAAACACGCCAGGACGGCCAAAATTACAGCCAAGGACAAACAACAGGAGAAACTTCGCAAGAAGGCCAAATTATCAATGCTTCCTGGAATGTCCCATCAGTAAACATGGAGGTTCCTTATTTTCGAGCTTATCGTGGGTTACCGGTTAAGGACGGATAAGCCGGATTAAGACTGATTATACAATCCACTGTGCAGGTAAATAGGT
>Ga0307511_10001766_pt1 | contig 22738 bp, 17 predicted proteins | sample 13_EM_MG_FD_200266 | JGI IMG/M metagenome (GOLD analysis project Ga0307511, IMG submission 200266) | Populus trichocarpa ectomycorrhiza microbial communities from riparian zone in the Pacific Northwest, United States - 13_EM | ecosystem: Host-associated > Plants > Roots > Unclassified | place... | reverse complement strand
TCAGCCGTTCGTTGCACTCGATATTTTATGAGTTATAATCTCTCTTGCATTATTGTTGTAATGGTTGCCATATTTTTCTCCAACTTTACTTGATTATGATAAGAATTACATGTTCTCTAGGAGTTCCCTGCCTTCAGTGAACTCGTTTGGCCGTTGGTTTGGAGAACCTGTTACAGCAGCCATAATTAATATGGATGTGAGTATATTTTGGTTTCCATGTGATTTATTGCATGCTGCTCCTATGATGATGTGGGTTTTAAATGGTGTCACTTTTAATTTACCAGTCTTTCCTAACAAATGGATGGGGTTATCCATGCCTGTCAAAGTGCCATCAGAAGCTGATTACTGGGTTCTTTTAGCATTTAGTACAGGTATACGTTGAAAATTTTCTCGACTCCATTGCTTATATGATTTTTTCCCTCTCTTTTTACAAGTTTTAGTATTTTTCCTCCATGCTGAGTAGCAGTGTATCTCGCAAATAGTTTATGCAGTATATTTCACAAGTAGTTTGTTATTTCTTACTCTTATACATCAATTTTCCATAATCTGAATTGAGTTTCAGATACTTTACTGTGGTCATGCTAATGGATGACCGAGTATGATTTATCTAAGGTGATTGACATTAGGATACCTACATACATTTTGCTTGTTGCATAAAAGAGCAACTTTAGCGTTGAAACTTCCCCAGACATTTAGTCCAGTATATTTTGATGTTATTGTTTGATTTTCCTCTCTCAATTTGTTATTAGTGGTCACAGATATTACAAATAATTACCAGCATACAAATTTAATAACTATGGTCCTCAAAAACATCTTTTCAGATTATTATTTCTGGCAAACCTGTACACAGTATTCCCAGGCCAAGTTCAGATACTGCCAATAATTTTGATAATAACAGTGACAGTAAGTTACTCTAAGGTTCATTGTCCATGTTTTAAGCAGTGTTCATATGTATAATTGCCACTCTTATGCTTCTTTCTTTGTGCATGTACTTCCTGCACCTCTCTCTTCGTATATAATAATTATTCTTTTGTATGTGTGCATGCATAAACACTTAAATTTTTACAATAGTAGACAGCCTCGGTGCGTGCTTTTGTTTATAGGTCTGCGAAGACATCCCCTCAGGCCATATTTGGACTATGTTGGTTTTCTTTTCCGAAGTATGGATCCCATTCCTGAGCAAGAACGTTTTGAAGTAATTTGCTTTCTCCTGTGCTTCCACATACACACTCTTAACACACCCCATTCCACATCATTTCCCTAGGTAGAAAAGGGGTGATTACTTTCTTTTCTCCCTCCCCTTTTCTCCGCGTGCTATTTTTTTTTGACTTCTTCAATCTTTTATGCCAGCTTGGTTATAGGGATTTCCTATAGTCTCCATTACAGGTGAGCTTTTCTATCCCAGGCAACATCATCTAGTCTATCTAAATATTCTTTCTCAATGTAAACATTTTGTTCAAAATGAAATCTTCGCATTGTTCTCTTTTTTGGTGACTTCTTGCATTGTCCTTAAGTAATTATAAGTTGGGTTCTTTTGCTGCTGTAATTCAGCCTCTCATGGATAATCTAGAAGCCCAAACATACGAGACTTTTGAAAGAAACTCAAAGAAATATATCCAGGTATGATTCAAATTAACATAATATTGAATGTCTAAAATTAAATGTCCATCTGTTTGTTTTCATATATATGGTTAGACATGCATACATGAAATATTCATCATATTTGGATTTCTTTCATGGGCAAGTACAACCTTACCATACAGGATTGATTGTCATTGCAGATATTAAAAACTAGAGATTGATGTGGGTTATAGTACTCCAATTGATAAATAGGCCAAAAATAAAGCTTTAGTTTAGTATCCATCCACAGATTATCAGTTGCGATAATTTTATATAACATGCTTGTATTTTTATAGTACCAAAGGGCAATCAGTAAAGCTTTGCTGGACAGAGTTCCTAATGAAGAAGCAAGTGCAGTCACTGTAAGCTATCATTTGCCTTTTCAAATCCTATTTTGGTTGACAGCCCCCTTCTACTTTTGTTGGTGTTTATGTTGCTGTACCATATTTAATACCACATAAGACATGATGTACATGCAATGTTAAGTTGACGAGATATATGTACCTGTAAATTTTGGTTAGGTACTGATGGTTGTTGGAGCAGGACGTGGACCTCTTGTGAGGGCATCACTGTAGGTTTTTTCCTATGCCTTCTGCAACTAGCAACATGTGGTTGTTCATATCTATGTTTCATCCTTCACTTTAATTGTTTATAGGCAGCTGAAGAAACTGGACATAAGTTGAAAGTTTATGCCGTGGAGAAAAATCCCAATGCAGTTGTCACACTCCATGTGAGTTCCAGATGGTAGTTATTATTTCTCAGATTGTGTTTACCAAAAATATCATGCTTACATGTGAAAACTATTGCTGCATTGAATTTCTTGTACGGTATCAACTTGGATATTCATCATATGGGTCTCTAGAGGATTCCTCTGGAAATGAATTTTCCTCATAAGAAACAAACAATAAATCCAATCTATATTACTGTTCAGACATGTGTAACATTTGTGTTTTTTATTATATTTATCTGTCTTGGATCTCAGAGATAACATGGTATTTGTTGCAACAGAGTTTGGTTAAGCTAGAAGGATGGGAAGATATTGTTACCATAATTTCTTGTGATATGCGTTACTGGGATGCTTCTGAGAAATCTGATATCTTGGTATGTGACTATATTTTGTGGTTAATCTGCTGGATATATTTTTCTGAATGCTAGTGATTAACAGCTCACGCACTTGCCTTTGTCTGATTGCTCTCCAGGTTAGTGAATTACTGGGTTCTTTTGGTGACAATGAGCTATCACCCGAATGCCTTGATGGTGCTCAAAGGTTCTTGAAGCAAGATGGAATCTCAATACCATCATCGTATGTAAAATCTTTTTTATTGTTGAACTATTTTAAAGCGTACTCTTTTATTATATTGTACAAAGTTATGGTGCAGTGACTATGTTCAGCATATATGACGGTTGGATAGAACAATTGGAAGTTATTGGCCTGAATAAGTGATCTTTCTCTCTGGAACCCTATGGGTCTCGTTGATGCCAACTCAATCTCTTTATGTTTATCTTGACACGTTATCATCAGTTTATTGAGCAGCATACAATGATACATAGATCTACATAAATGTTCAGAGCTAAGATTGTAATATGTTGTGATGAATGTACAATGATGAACATGTGTTTGGTGTAGAAAGGGGCTTTCTGTCGGTGAGCCTTTGTAATGGATCATCTCCAAGTTAAAGTGTCAAATGTAAATTGGCCATGGGGACATGCATAGGGTTTTCTCCCAGAACCTTGTAATCAATTGTGCTAAAGACAAGGAGCTTGTCTAAATCAGACCATTACGTGACAGGATTCTTAGTCTATGCCAGATCTTTTTTCTGCCAGCAATGCCTTGTATCTGTTAAATACCTTACAGTTACATCCTTAAACAGCCTACATTAATGATCCTTGAAATATATTTAGATTCTTGTTTTAGCAGCCAACCTTAAGACTACTTTGGGAATTTAAATTTGAACTGTGAAGGGTAATGCTTCGCTAGTTCTTCTTCTTCTTCTTCTTCCTTATGTTTTCTTTTCCAGTTACACTAGCTTTATCCAACCGGTGACAGCTGCCAAGCTATATAATGATGTACGGCCTTTGCATCTTTTTTACCCGTAGTTGTTTTCTTGTTTCAATTGGAATCATGTGAGCGGATTGTGTTTTTTTGGGCAGGTTAAGTCGCACAAAGATCTTGTACACTTTGAGACTGCATATGTTGTCAAACTGCATAATGTAGCAAGGCTCGCTCCTTCCCAAACTGTAAGTCACTTTCAACACAGCATGCTAATTGATATATGGGCCATGTTTAGGTCCATGGCTTTGTGAAATTGATGTGACTAACCCACTGCTAGCATGGTAGGTCCTGTATCTGATCAGTTCATGATTCTTAGCATTTAATGAATTATTGTTAATCATGCAAATTATGTATTTACTGTACTGTTCTTTATGATTCTTTTTTCAGTTGAGAAAACATTTAGATCAATCGTTTTTAGCTACTCGCATAATCTTTCCCTGTACAGGTCTTTACGTTCACCCATCCAGATTACTCAACCAAAAAAAGCAATCAACGCTACAAAAGGTTGCAGTTTGAGATACCATGTGACACTGGATCAGCTATGGTTCATGGTATGTTGTAACCAAGGCTAGTTTCTATTTTGCGCATATAGGTTTTACAGTTAGATAATGTTATTAGCTGATACCATTTCTGGAAGCTTGACTTCTACTCCTATTAATTTGATTTGATCTTATTTGGAGTGTGATCTTGAGACCCTCAAGTGCATGTCAAGTTAGAAATTGGACATCGAATATGAACACTGAATTTCCTTTGATTTATGCCTAAGTTTATCTAAGTTAAGAACACACAGATACATACTTGAGTGGGCACATGCATTAATGACATAGAAATGTGTTTAGGGAAATAACTAATTGCAATGGTGATTCCATTTTACTTAATAGTGTGAAGATCTCATGCAAATAGTTCGAGGAAAGATTGAATTAACACGAGGTTGGTTAAAAAAAGTCATGGATATAGAACCAGCCAGGCAGTTGCAGTTGAACTTTAAAAATTTAAACAGTAGACCATCATATAACTCCACTATAGTACTGAATTTAAGGGTCAGTCATCCTCTGGTATTCATAGAAAGTTGCTTCTCTTCAACAAAAAGGTTACTAGCAACCTTCTCAGCTGAATGCATTTGGAGTATCGTTTTTTGAAAGCCTTGATTTCTTTTTGGTGGGCGCAGGATTTGCTGGGCATTTTGATGCCAAGCTTTACAAAGATGTTCACCTTGGCATTGAACCATCAACGGCGACACCAAACATGTTCAGTTGGTATAACATTTAATTTCTTGATTTTACGAGTTAAGTGAATTTGCATGGATTGGGCGTTCCTTTCTCTGGCTGCTTGCAATTATGATTTTCATGTTCCTTTCTCTCATTTCAAGATACCCATCTGCTTTTTATCTGCTTGGCATTAGAAGTGTTGAAAGAATTTTAGTTGATTCAACACAAATTATCTTAATATATTCCAGGTTTGCAATGTTCTTCCCTTTTAGGACACCAGTTTGCATAAAGTCGGGCTCTCCTTTAGAAGTACATTTTTGGCGCTGTTGTGGTTCTTCTAAGGTAAAACACATAGTTGGTTTCATAACTATTTTATGTACAACTTCTTTAAATTTCTTGACATCACATAATGCGTAGAAAATCATCAGTGAAACCTGGATCCATGTTGATGCTCAAGCATGCACGCATTCTTGAAATGTGGGGTTGAAAATGACTTGTTATGATGCAGGTTTGGTATGAATGGTGTGTGACATCTCCCAACTCATTAGCTATTCACAACATTAGTGGTCGTTCATTCTGGGTTGGTCTCTAGCCTGTTCCTCAGTTCTCCTGGAAGAGTATTTATTGTTATGAAGGGAAGGGGCAATGCAATAAATCCCTTGAAATACCATGGACAGGAAGGATGTCAGTCTGATGAGTTGCGGGTCGCCTTGATGTAGACCATTTTAATTAATTGTGCTGCCCTAACGCAAATGTGGATGGAATATACCAGGCCGTGCCAAAATGTAGCATATAATGATTGGGAAGTGAGGTTTTCACAAATCATTTTAATTGACTACACAAACTAACTACACCTGGTCATGCGCTCAATATTCTTTTCTTTCATTTTCTTCGGCCTTGTTATTCAAGATGCCTCGTGAGTTGATATCCCATGGACAATCATCTTTGAAAGTTGTTTGCAATCCTCAGGAGTCATATGCGTGGCTACACCTACAGTAATTTCAACTCTTTTTTCTTGGTTGGTTATAGCTAGTAATTTCTAACATTTTTCAAAGCTCAATGAGCACAAGTAAGCCGGCTTCTCATGATGGGGTTTAGTGTGGGCCGGTTAGGTTGCATGATAATATACAAAAAGAATAGGCCACATATTCAGACTGGTGCTGAGCCAATAGGTTGAAGCACCATTGGAAGTAAGAGGGACGCCAGGAATCAACACTAAGTGCTTAAGCATAAATGATTTAGTGCTTAAGCATAAATGATAAACCATTGCACTATTGTACAGGGATGATGCATTCACACGCCAAGACACTAATCAAGACTGGGTGAGCTTTGTCGCAACCAAAAACTAAATAAACTAGAATCCACTATCTTCTCTCCTTTCAATCTTTTAATAAGAGACTACTGTTTAGCTTTTCCTGCAAGCCCTGCGAAACATTTCTCTTATGTTCCTTGATTCTGTCTCCACCTTGGCCTTTTTAGCTTGATTTCCACTTCTCTTTGTTTTATCTTCACTCCTACCCTTTTCCTGCCAGATAAAAAAACATAACAATCAGTCTAACAGTCAGCGGGAACCATAGATGTGAAGTTCTGACATTCCCTAATGTCCCTTTTTATACAGCCCGCTATCCTGCCAATCTATGTTGTGTCAACGCTATTTTCCAACACATACAACTCATCCTCATCAAATATTCATGAAATTCTACTCTCATCATGCCCTCATTGATGTTTTTTTTTCAATCTCAAATAGAATAAAGAATTTACACATATGTTCATTTTGGGCTTGCCATGACTAAAAGTAAATGGGTATGTGATCATGGCAAATGTACAAAGGTGGCCTAGGCAAATTCCACATTCAACTTGTAACATATCAAAAACTTTTTCAAAGAAAGTAATGAATTAAGGGAATTATACAAGTCGGAATGTGTATGACAGCCTGCAGCAGTCCCAGATATGCAAAAAAATATGTTCAACCAACTAGCTATTTTGCGCAAGAGAAGGATCTGATGCGCTGTAATCTGTACCTGTACCAAACTGGAAGAAACTGGATTATGTTCGGCATTGGTCGGAAAATTTTTAGCTTCTGGTACTTTACTAGTTACCTCGAGTAAATTTAATCTGCAATCAAATCCCATAAACTAACCAGGTCAGGCAGATAAAGGAAACCATTTCACACAAGGATTTCATCTTGTTTTCTATGCTAAGCTTGTTTATTGAACAAAGACAAAATATCATATCTTCGTAAGAGTTTAAATCTGAATAAATACTTCAAATGATCTAACAGAAGCATCAACCATGGCTCATCCTTCACGTACTCCTTTAATATTGAAACCGCCTCAGCTACTGCACCAGTAAAAAGAGATAAGTAAATGATGAGCAAAGATTTCTCTGGATCTTACACAGGTTTTCTTGATGTCTTTTTTTTTTCTCTTGGATTGTGCAAGAACCATTCGACACATCACTCCAAATTAGTTTCTTGAGCCATCCTAAAACCTTTTTATGCTTCAATTGTACATTCTTGCCTAATTTAATTATGCTAAATCTATCAGTTATATGTTATTTCCTAATTTTATTTCTTTTTGAGTGTGTAAATAAGTGATGCTTCATTGATTGCATGTTGGCTTAAAGTTTTGGTTCTTAAAATTCAAGTATTTTTTATAAGCTTGTTCTGATCTCCTCATCTACTGTAAATATGATTGGAAAGATACATTTTTTGGTTTAACGTTGCTTCTTGGGAGGATTAGTTTACGCTTGACCTGACACCAGCAGTTATGATGTCTTGGCGTTGGTGCAAGTTTGCAAATTTCACAACTCCATGTTAGACTGGACAGAAAATTGCACCAAAAACCACCCCCCCAAATCCATGAGTAGGCCTATGTATATGCTTCATATTTATGTATGTGTGTGTATTCACTAATGTTGAGGAAGAAGAATTCATATAATGAAAGGTCATATATCATTTCTAGTTAAGGACATACATGTATATTTCTCGTCTTGAGCAGCATAGTTCTTGTCCAATGAGCATAGAGCCTTTTTTAATTGGAACACCTGCATGTACAGATCTTGTACATCAGAGAGTATAAAAAAACTACAGGTGAAAGAAAATTCTTTATGACCCTCTATATGTATTTTCACTTAAATTGATAGGAATCAACTCTAGGAACACGAAAAATTATTTTCCAAAAAACTTATCAGAGAGGAAAGTAACTGACAGTCAGATAATCACGAGAGATATATTCAAGTTAAGTGGTGTAGCTGATTAGTCCAATTGTGCCACAAATAGGCATGGCTAGTCAAACATATAAAGATGAAATATAATTGCTGACATGCCTAAAGCCCTGTAGTAAGATTAAGTTTAAACAGATAAAGACAGACCTTGCAGTACAGCCAAGCTAAAACCTTTGAATCATCCAGCCGAAAAAAGTTGGAAGATCCAATTTCTGAATAAGAAGAGAAAGTGTTATCAAACAAAAGCAATTTAATATCCTAGATAATATTTTGACAGAAGTTGCAGTATTAAATTTTTTCTAATTCAAAATTTAGTCATCTCATGCTTGCCATAAGCAGACAATATCATACTTGATAGCTGTCATACATCGCCTGAGGCAGGCATTGTTGGAATTAGAACCCAACAGTTTAAGGATGATAAGACCTAATTACTCAGGCATGCGTGCATCCTAATGGAACAAAATCTAGCCAAGCATATAGCCTAATAAAACATTTTGTATCAACTGATCAAAAGATCAATCTGAAATCCTGATTGGATTCCACAAGAAAAAGAAAGAATAAACAGCCAGTAAAGGTTCGTTGGCTCTGTCCTACCAGATCAGAATAGTAATATGGCTTGTATATGAAAATAACAAACCTTGTACTATAAAATAACAAGATTTACTTAATATATTTCAGCATAGTAGTCACTGGAATTTGCACCAGAAAAACACAGGTAGTAGACAACCTTTGATTTCACAAACTACTCCCATACAGTTCTCTGCAATGGACATTAGATGCTGATACCCAGGATAGTCATTGATGAATATTATCTCATCTAATTGCCTGAACTTCCCTAGATCATCCCTCTTCTGCATACAAGGAAAAATTAGTTTTATTTAAATAAAGGTGGAAGAATGACAATGCTGAAAGAAATTTTTTAACTAGGGACGAAGACAATGGAAGACAAAGCTTGCTTCTGATCCAAACGATGAGAACAAGAACAAGATAACACAATTGTATCTACCTTCATTCTAGCTTCCTCAAAAATGGGCAACAAAATGAAAACATGATCGACAGGAGTGGCAGTGTATAGGCTGCCATCTGTTTGAAGAAAGAACAAATGAAGGGATAAGGAAACAAACACAAAGCAGGTCAGGATACCAGTTAGTATTAGAATCATGGATATGAAATAACATTTAATGTTATTTTATTAAATAACCAATTCATATACAATATCAACTATAGCGGTTGAGATTTTCCAATATATATATATATATATAGTTTGCTCATTTTGTGTGCAGATATGAGTGTTGAAAGCCAGACTACAGCCGAACCCATCTAGGAAAGATTATGTAAAAACTCATTGTATGTTCCATTGATGATCCGATGCTGAGGAGAAGCACAGGCCTTGGAAAGGTTGAGTGGAAGTGTGTGGATGAAAAAGATATAGAGATGAAGCACATGCAATGCCTTAATGAAAGCATGAAGAATAAACATGAAGTCCAGTCCAATATCTGGAAATTGTGATATCTCTATAATCTATATTGTATCATGCATGTAGTATACCCAGCAGGCAATACTAGGCAGGTAAGGTTGTGCATTTTCGAGTAAAGAACTGTATATATATGTATGTACCTTGAGAAACATAATCGCCAAGAAACCAAGACGTATATGATTGCTTGAACCAGTGAAGTTCTTGGAGCACTGCTCCCTCATTATCATTACTAAGGAGATAGTTTGTCGCGTTCCCTGAAAGAAGATGAAATTTGATAAGTGCTTATGTAGTGGTACTATAACTAGCAAATGCTGAACACACATACCCGATTTTGGATGTCGAAGCAATAACAAGCATCCATTAATTCCAGCAGCAGCATCTGATGTAAATTTGTAATAAATATAATTAAGGCAAAACCCATTGAAATCAATTCAGCTCACTATGATATTATTAAACAAAAAATGAAATTCACATGAGAAGAAATCAATGCATTCAATTACTTGTGAGCTGTATAAAACAAAAGTATAGCACTAATATTAAGTAATTACCTCTTGCAGTGGGCGAAGGCGAAGGCGCGATCAGAAGACGAGACTCATCACTGCCGCCTTCCCACCATTCCTTTTCCATTTCCTCCTTCACCACCCAAAATCAAATTGCGGCGGTGGGAAATGCTTTGCCAGGTTGGTGTCAGAGACCAAGAGCAGCAGAAGGAAGGAAAACAAACTTCTCCTTGTTGCTTTTTAGGACTCCTACTGGTTTGTTTTTGTTTTAAGTTAAAACTCGGTCAACATCGGTAACCCGGTTAAAATCTGGAATCCGAATCTTAGACCAGACCGAGTATAAAAACTATAGTTTTAACAACTCTATTTTGAGCCCCAGGGTATTTGTGTCTCTAGTAGACAATTCAACCCCTTGGAAACAGAGTTTTAACAACTTAACCCCCCACCCACCCTAATTTCCTCACCTCACATTCCTAATACTAGCCCTTGAGCATTAACTTTTTTTACTATTAACTTTTATCTAAATTTAATAATATCATGAAAATAAGAATTAATGGGATTGCTGAGTTTGAATTGTTGTTGAAAAAGTTTTGGGTAAATATCTTGATATTATAACGTAATAGACAGGTGGGTTAGCGTTAAGTGAAATAAAATAAAATAAAATGACTGATCGGACCCATGCAGGCAGGCAGCCATCATATCGAAGAAAGAATTACAAGGGAGCGGCGGCCTAGCAGAAGCAACAGTTGTTTTTACAGAGCAGTAGTAATTATAATAATTGAGTTACTTGGTTTTCTAAATTTTATACCTCTCTCACTGGCACTCCGTCCCCACTCTCTCTTAACAAATTAAAAAATAAAAAATAAAATCAAGAAACCCAAATTGGAAGGAAGAGTTTCTTAACTCATTTGATCGCTCCTCCCTCGCTTTGATCCCCACCCATTCTATATTGTAATAAATAAAACACGGTAAGAGCAGTTCCTCCTCCTCCTCCTCCTCCTCCTATTTTTACTACCATTTGTTTTAATTGTTTCCGCGTCGTGGCCTCCCTCTCCTCTCCTCTCTACAGAAAGAGAAAGAGAGAGAAGAAGAAAATTAGAGACAGAGAACCGTTGGACGGAGCGATTCATAACAAATACTACACAACACAACAGTAGCAGGCGGCGACGAAGACGAAGAAATTGTAATAAGAATATAATCTTTTCCAAAAGAGCCTCAGATCGGTTGGGTTTCTATCTCTCTCTCCCCCATTTATTACTATTTCTAGATCTCTAATCTCCTCTTCTCATCTTCCTATTTTTCTATCTATTCAATACTAATTTTAGTGTTTCTGTATTCCTCCACCAGGGAATATGGGCGGGGAGGACAATAAGGAGACAGCCACCGATAGTCAAGACTCATCATCACCTGCCGTTAAGAAGCGCAGCGGCGGAGGTATTCTATCCCGTGTTTGGAAGGCTGTCTTTAGACCTCACGGTGACGATTTCGAGAAGAGACTGCAACACATTTCTAAGGAAGAGGCTGCTGTTTTATCTAGAATCAATCGGAGATCCCGCAATCGGAGGAAGATCACTCGCCATCTCATTGTTTTCTCTGTCCTTTTTGAGGTCTGACTAACTTCTTTATTTGTACTATCTATCTAGCTAATATTTTTTAGGGTTTAGGCACTAACTAATAATAATAATAATTTCTGTTATTGTTTTAATAAATCCATCCGTCCTCCAGGTTATTGCAGTCGGTTATGCTATCATGACCACAAGATCAATGGATATGAATTGGAAGATGAGGGCTTTTCGAATCTTACCAATGTTTCTTTTGCCTGCTTTATCATCCCTTGCGTATTCTGCCTTTGTAAGCTTCACCAGGATGTGTAAGTCTCCCTCCTCCCCTCCCAAACTTTATTTATTTATTTCGTCTGCTTACTTACCAGGGTGGTTTACTGGTTATCATCCTTTTCATACCAATTATTTCAGTTAAATTACTATTCTCTCTACAATAATAACTCAATATATCTAGGTCCTTCTTTCTATTGTCGGAACGCAGTCAGTCAACGTAAATCATGATATGTTGGTGCTATTGTCATTTACTCTTGATTTTCATAATACTAGCATCCTGTGTTACTATTACTGTTGCTTTGTGAATCTAGTTACTTTTCTTGGTCTCTACATTGGAGATTTGCTCTCCTCTCTTTTCTTTGTACATTTTAGGAACCCATTCTCTATCTACAACTTAAGATGAGAGACCAGGCTTGTTGAATTGTGACATCCATTAATTTGCTCTAGGGTAGCACCCCTATTGATGCTTTTCCACTGTAATGCCAAACCAGCACATCGTATTTAGGGTTCTGTCAACTACGTTTCAACCTGACTGGTATTTTATTTTTATACATGCTCCTATGATCATGCAGGTGATCGCAGAGATCAAAAAACTCTGGAGAGGCTTCAGGCTGAAAGGCAAGCGAAAATTGATGAACTTAAAGAGAAGACAAATTATTATTCGACTCAGCAGCTCATTCAGGTAAAAGTAATAAGTTGATGCCGTACTTGTATTGTTATGTTCTCCATGGGATTTCCCTTGAGATGTTTTTAATCCTTTGGAAAGATGAGGATGTGGGTGACTTTCCTCCTCCTTTAGTGGTTCTTAAATTGGAAAGCAATTGAAAAGTTTGTCAAATTTCTTGTTCATGGAAAGTGACACTAAGATCTTTTTGTTGAGTAAATGCTTGGTTCACTTACACGCTTTCTAACACTAATGTACTAACTTAGGTGGTAGTTGCTGCATCATCTAGGATTAAAACATTTATCACATCAGTTACCATTCCCATCTTTGCAATATATAAAATTATATCACTATAATTAAGTTTCATGGTGAGGTGGGATTTGGAGAATTAAGGATTTTAGATGTAGGACTGCAATCGGGTTTGATTAGGTGCTTGTTTTAGAAGAAGTTGAGGTTGTTGTTGTACCTGTGAATTGTAACCCTAGGTGCCGTAGCAAGAAAGAAATCGAATAAAAAGGGAAGGAAGAAAATGTCCTATAGAGAAAAGAGAAGAATTGCAATTGATCTAGGTTTGCAGCCATTGGCCACAAGTATCAGTATCCTAAGGATCACAGGGAATAGGTACTCTTTTTATAGGCACAAAAGCCTTTGTAGTTCTAAACCAAATAGGAAATAGAAATAGAAAATCATGAATAAGAGAAAACTCCTAATTAGTATTATAATATCCTAAATAAATTAGAACTCCTTGATGGATTAGCTTTATAAGGGAAACTTTTTTTTAAACTAAGAAATGTCATGTAAAGGCATGATCCCTAAATTTCTCTCTCTTTGAGTACATCAAGATTGGTATTGAACTCTTGAGAATCACTATCAGGAAAAATACTGTTATTCTTTTGCTTGACATTCCAATTTCAAAACCGTAAGTCTTTTTAACAAAAATAGACAACAACCTGTATTGTTTTTCTCAGGGACCAAACAACTGAAACATTAATTTTCATGCGTTGTTTGCTTACTTGCCTGCTTCAACCAAGCTAGGGATAATGAGGCAATGTGAAGATTAATTAGCTAGATTTTGGCTAGATATATTGAGAATTGCTTGATTATGTTGTAACATTGAGATTGACTTATGCATTGATCCCCAAAAATTCTTAGGTGTTTATGTCCCAAACATAGCACGAAGATAGTTACTTTCCACAAAATCGTAAAGGTCATGAATACCTATGGTTATCATTCTGAAAGTAGGAGATAAGATATAACAGAAGTGATAGTTCTAATATTTTATGCTGATTCCAGAGTAAACCATTGATTTCCTTTTGTAATTTTAATTTTAATAATTATTTTTAGATCACATAGAAATAGTTGCTTTGTTTGCTATATAAGTTGCTAAATATCATTATTAAATATGCTGGGAATGCTGGCATTGCATTTTTCGGAGTAATTGCAACGCAGAAAAGGAGGATATATTGGAGAAGCAAACAAGTGAAACAAAATTGATCCTGAAGAACATGAATTGAATTATAAGACCAGACAAATGTTGATGATTTGACAGCTCAAGATGCTTGTAATAGCAGAGTCCTCCTTTCCTTAGTTGTTACATTGACCCCACTTTTTCTGTGGCATCTCTGCTGCAGTGCCTCAATATCTGATCTGTTGAACTTGTTTATTATGATACCATTTATAGTGACTGACTCCAGCCCATGTGGGAATGGTCCAATTTGGCCCATTGGGTATTTTGAATGTTTGCTGCTTTGCGGGAGTTTTGGGGGGTGGAATGTTAAAGATGAAAGGATTTGTTAGTGAATGCAATCAGCTGTGTTATACTTTAGAAGGCATGTTATTAACACGCTTTATAAAGAACATTTTCATTAATTTGAAAATGTGCTGTGATATCTTTGAGTATCTGCAAATTGTTACTTGGTGTGAATCGTTTCTTTTTCCTGATTACATGGGGGCAAACCTTTTTGTATGCAGAGATATGATCCTGACCCGGCAGCTAAGGCAGCTGCTGCAACTGTCCTTGCATCTAAGCTGGGTGCAGATTCTGGCTTGAAAGTGTACGTTGGAGATGAATCTAAGCCAACTCTTCCTACAGGGAAGAGTAATGATGCTGAGTTTGTGCAAGCTAGTGGGCTCAGAAATAGAAAGCAAGTGCACACAACATCCAGTAGTTCAGGGAGCACTCTGGTGCAGCATTCTGATGAAGAAATGCCACTTTCTGTGCAAAGTGAAGGTCCTCTGACATCTGAGCATAATCAGCTTGTTGTTGAGCATTACACTCCGCAGGGATATACCACATATGATGGGGGATGGGTTGCTCGAATTGCAGCATTACTTGTGGGTGAGGATCCAACACAATCATATGCACTGATATGTGGCAACTGCCATATGCACAATGGTGAGTGGACTATTGTTTATTTTGAAACTATCTTCTTTTTTATGGGCTTGCTATAGCTGTAGAACTGCATTTTGAATACTAGCCACCAGCATTTAAACGGCCACAACCTGTGATTGCACACACACACGTGAACATAAAGATAGTCATGTGTAGTGCTGCGGTTGACGTGTTTTGTGACATGACAAATCTGACTTTTTAGCATTATGGATTCCAGGGCTTGCTAGGAAGGAGGATTTTCCATACATTACATATTACTGCCCACATTGTCGTGCCCTGAACCAGCCAAAACAACTAGAGGAGCGTGTTTCTGGTTCTAGTTCCCCCGGATTGAGCACTTTGAGGAAAGGGACGGGGGGTAGCGCTGAACCCATCAGCAATGCTGGTGATTCTCCGAGTGATGATAGTATACTTGCAAGCAACAGCCTTGATGGAGCTGGTTCTGAGATTGAGGAAGTAACAGAGACGATAGCATCAAGGGAGGTTACTAGTTAAGACGGGAGCTATGTAATTAGAGGCGAGGTTTTGTCATGTTCAGCCTAAAAGCTGACCTTAAGGGTTTGGGACTTGCTGGTTTGTATTGGATTTTTGATCGTGCCTGCCATGTAACAAACAGCAGCAACTTCCATGATATTTGTGAGTGAGTTCTTTTCGTGGCCAAAGATACATGAATAGATCAAATTGTCTTATTGTTGCTTACACAGGAGTTGTTTTTCTAAGAAAATACAAGCCGATAACAAAAAAATCAGTTAGACGACTCGCTTGTGCTGAATTACAACTAGCTAGCTGAAACCGTCTAAAACAAAGATTGATGGCGTGCTTTTTCTAAAGCCTTGATGTTTATCAAGCCACTGGTCTAGACATGAAATAAAACTGAACATGAAAATAAGCTTTAATACAGAGGCCCAAAAACTAGTATGAAAATATATTTATTATTAAAAAATGGAGGCGAGAAGAGTATAAAATATTAATTTTCACTCGACCTTGAATTGTTGAACCTAATAGATAAGTGGCCTTGGAACTATAATGGTTCACTGGACCCATCGGACCCATTTTATCACATCAAAGAATGCAATGGGCCTGTGGAAACAGTCGTTTTTACTCCCCTTCTCTCCTGGTTTGAAGTTATATTTTTTTTTATGCCTTTTGATAAAATACACACTACTCACTTTTCAGAAACAATCAAAGGAGGATGGAAAAAAGGAAAGTAATTGTTCAATATTAACATTGAGAAGAGGAAAAACTGGGTTTTGGCTTAGGAATTGCGTAAGGTCGAAGTGAGTTGTTGAGAAAATAAGACACTAATAATAATAATAATAATAATAAGAATTATTATTATTATTATTATTATTTGGGCACATGAATGAATGTTAGCGCCTAGTACTAATAATAATAATAATAATTTGAGCACATGAATGGATGGATCCAAGAAAAAGAAAATAAGGAACGCCCTTCTCCCTCCCTTCCTTCCTTCCTTTCTACACTGGCTCTCCGTTTAAAGCATAAAGTAAAGCATTTGAAAAACCCAAATTTGAAGGAAGGAAGAAACCTTTTGTCCTTTCTGTTCATTCATGTCATCGCCCTGTCCCACCTCCAACCAACAACCATCCATCGTAAAACCAACACTCGAGACCCTCCCCCTCCCCTCCCCGAGTCCGATATTGTTATTGTTATTACTTACAGCTTCTCCTTGTTATAATATAAATAAATTAGTGTTATTATTGTTTCCGCGTCGTGGCCTCCCCTCCCCTCCCTGGAAAAAATTTGAGAGAAAGAGAAGAGTGCGACGGAGCAACACATAAGAACACACACCATCAGCAGTAGAAGAAGAGTAAGAGGAGGAGGGATATCACCAGTTTCAAAATTAACAAGAGCTTTAGATCCGGTAGTTTTCCAACCCCCTTTCTCTCTGCTTTTTATTTTTATTTCCATTACAATTCTCTCCAGATCCCTAATCTTCTTTTCTTTATCTTATCAATAAGTATAATAACTGTATTCCACAGACAGACAGTTGACCAAAGCGAAGAGCTATGGGCAGGGGGGACAGTAAGGAGACAGTAGGCATAGCCGACAGCGATTCTGCTAAAATGACGGGGAGGAGCGGAAGCGGAGGTTTCCTATCCCGTCTTTGGAAGGCTGTCTTTAGACCGCATGGCGATGACTTCGAGAAGAGACTGCAACACATTTCTAAGGAAGAGGCTGCTGTTTTGGCTAGAATCAATCGGAGATCCGGTACTCGGAGGAAGATCATTCGCCATCTTATTGTTTTCTCTGTCCTTTTTGAGGTCTTTATTCAATTTATTCGCACCAGAGCCACCAAGCTATTTAATGTTTTCTTAGGTACTGATATTTGTTGAAATCAATCCATCCATCCCTTTAGGTCCTCGCAGTCGGCTATGCTATTATGACTACAAGATCAATGGATTTGAATTGGAAGATGAGAGCTTTTCGAGTCTTACCAATGTTTCTTCTGCCTGCTTTATCGTCCCTTGCTTATTCCGCCTTTGTAAGCTTCACCAGGATGTGTGAGTCACTCTCTCCCCCTACTTTTTAATATTATACGCTAGCAGGGTTTACTGATGATAACGCAATCATTTGTAATTTCAGTTAAATACCATTCTCTGTACAGTAATAATTCAATATAAACCTTGTCCTTTTGTGTGCGGTCGGTCAGTCAAAGGAAATCATGATATTTTGGTGTTATTGTCAATTACTTTCTGATTTTGTTAGTGCTGGGCTCTTGTTTTACTATTGCTTTTGCTTTGCTTATTTTTCGTTTCCATTGTCCCAGTCTCTACATTTGACCATTACTCATTCAGATTTTTCCCTCCTCTTGCTTGTGTGCCCCTCTTCGTTTTTCATTTTAGGAATCCCATCCCTATCTACAACTTAACATGCAAGACCAGGCTTGTTGAATTGTAACATCCATTAATGTGTTCCAGAGAAGCATTCCTATGGATTCTTTCCCGATGTGATGTCAAACCAGATCATCATAGTTTAGGTTTCTGTCAACTTGATTGGTAATATTTTAGGTTTCTTTCATGAAGTTGATCGCAGAGATCAAAACACTCTGGAGAGGCTTCGGGCTGAAAGGCAAGCAAAAATTGATGAACTTAAAGAGAAGACAAATTACTATACGACACAGCAGCTAATTCAGGTAACAATAATAAATTGTTGCTGTATTTGTATTGTTATGTTCTCCTTGGGGTTTACCTTGGGATGTTCTTAAACCTTTGGGAAGATGGGGATATGGGCAATCTTCCACCTTTTGTGCTTCTTCAATTGAAAAACAACTGGAAAGTCTGTCAAATTTCTCCTTCACGGAAAATGAGAGTTAGATCTTTTTATTGAGTAATGCTTGGTTCACTAACACAATTTCTAATGCTATTTTACTAGCCTAGGTGGTAGTCTCTGCATTGTCTAGGATTAAAACGTTCATCACATCAGTTTCCATTGCAGCTTTTAATTATATAAAAATTTCATGATTAGCTGGGATTTGGAAAATTAAGGATTTATTGGAATAAAGGTGGATTCAGTCCTTGTTTTAGAAGCTGAGGTTGTCGTCGTACCAATGAATTGCAACTTTAGGCGCTCTAGCAAGAATGGAATTGTAGAAAGGAAAAGGAAGAAAATATCGAAAAGAGAGTTAAATATTTGACGTTTGTTTGCAGTCCTTAGTCTCAATTATCAGAATCATAAGGATTACATGGAATAGGCACTCCTTTTGTAGTCGCAAAAAACCTTTGTAGTTCTAAACCACTCAGGAAATAGAAATAGAAAATCATGAATAAGTGAAACTACTAATATTCTAGTATCCTAAATAAACTTGATTCTCATGTATTTAATCTAGAACTCTGGCTAGCATTACAAGAAAAGCTTGTTGTTTTTCTTTTATATTTTTTTAGAATTAAGAAATGTAATGTGAAGGAATAATTCTTAAATTTCTCTCTCTGGGCACATCAAAGTGGAGATTGAAATCTTAAGAACCTCTATTAGTAAAATCACCAAATTTCATTTGCTTGACATTCCAATTTCAACAATCTGCTTTCTTTTTCTGAGAGAACAAACAAATGACACATTAATATTCATTCATTGCATGCTTACTTGCCTGCATCAATAAAGCTATAGGGATAATGAGGAAATGCGAAGGAAGATTAATTAGCTAGATTCTGGCTGGATATAATAAGAATTGCTTAGTCATGCTGTAACAACGAGACTCTCTTATGTATTAATCCCCAAAAGTCCGTAGGTGTTACGTCCCAAACACAGTACTAAGATAGTTACTCTCAGCAAAATCACAAAGGTCGCAACACCTATGGTCATTGTTCTGAATGTAGGAAAAAAAACATAACAACAACGGCAGCAATAGTTCTAAATTTCTAATATTGTGTGCTGCTTGAGGGTCGAGAGTTCCAGGATCAAACCATAGGTCACTAATTATTTTTAGATGATGGAGCAACAATTGCTTTGTTTGCTATATAAGTTAATAAATATTGTTTCTAAGTTTTCTGGGATCCCTTGCATCGTGTTTCTGAGTAATTGCAATGCAGATAAGGAGCGTATCTCGAAGATGCAAATGAGTGAAACAAAACTGTTCTAAAAGAACTTGAATTGAATTGTCAGAGGAGACAAGGGTTGATGTTTTGACAACTCAGGATGCTTGTACTAGCACAATCCTGCTTTCCTTAGGTGTTACATTGACCAGACTTTCGCTGCTTAATCCCTTCTCCAGTGCCTCCATATCTAATTTGTTGAACTGCTTTATTATGATACCATTTAATAGTGATGGACTCCTGCCCATGTGAGAACAGACCATTTTGGCTACTTGGGATTTTGGTTTTATCCTAAAGTGTCTCGCATGGTTGGGTCCTAATTGCTCTGTATATATAACTCAGTGAGTCTCTAACTCTCCTATGCTTTCCAACCTGGATACTAGATTGTCTGTTGCCTTGGGGGTGTTGCTGGAGTTTTGGGGGCTGGAAATGTTATACTTTAGAAGGCGTTTTATTAACAAGCTTTATAAACAACATCTTGAATAACGTACAACATTATTTTGGGTATCTGCAAATTGATAGCTGGTATGGACCTTTTCTTTTCCCTAATTACATTGGTGCAAACCCTTTTGTATGCAGAGATATGATCCTGACCCAGCAGCTAAGGCAGCTGCTGCAACTGTCCTTGCATCTAAGCTGGGTGCGGATTCTGGCATGAAGGTTTATCTGGGAGATGAATCTAAGCCTACTACTCCTACAGGGAAGAGTAATGACGTTGAGCCTGTACAAGGTAGTGGACTCAGAAATAGAAAGCAAGTGCACACAAGGTCCAGTGGTGCAGGGAGCACGCTGGTGCAGCATTCTGGTGAAGAAATGCCACTTTCTGTGCAAAGTGAAGGTCCTCTGACATCTGAGCATAGTCAGCTTGTTGCTGAGCATGGCAATCTGCAGGGATATACTGCATATGATGGGGGATGGGTTGCTCGAATTGCAGCATTGCTTGTGGGTGAGGATCCAACACAATCATATGCACTGATATGTGGCAACTGCCATATGCACAATGGTGAGTGGACTATTGTTTATTTTGAAACAATCTTCTTTTTATGGGCTTGCTATAGGTGTAGAACTGCATTTTGAATACTAGCCACCAGCATTTTAACGGCCACAACCTGTGATTGCACGCACACATGAACATAAAGATAGTCATGTGTAGTGCTGCGGTAGACATGTTTTGTGACATGACAAATATGACTTTTTAGCATTATCGATTCCAGGGCTTGCTAGGAAGGAGGATTTTCCATACATTACATATTACTGCCCACATTGTCGTTCCCTGAACCAGCCAAAACAACTAGAAGAGCGTGTTTCTGGTTCTAGTTCCCCTGATTTGAGCACTTTGAGAAAAGGGACGGGGGGTAGCGCTGAACCCATCAGCAATGGTGGTGATTCTCCGAGTGATGATAGTATACTTGCAAGGAACAGCTGTGATGGAGCTGGTTCTGAGATTGTGGAAGTAACAGAGACGATAGCATCACGGGAGGTTACTAGTTAAAGACCGGAGCTATGTAATTAGAGGCGAGGTTGTCATGTTCAGCCTAAAATCTGACCCTAAGGGTTTGGGACTTGCTGGTTTGTATTGGATTTTTGGTCGTGCCTGCCATGTAACAAGCAGCAGCACCTTGCATGATACTTCTGAGTGAGTACTTTTCGTGGCCAATGATACATGAACAGATCAAATTGTCTTATTGATACAGTGTAACTGTGGAAGAAGTGCTGTCATACGATTTTCTTTCTTTTTGTCAACGGTTTTGTTGAAGATTAAGTAATTAAGGTTGATTTGAACCTGATTTTTAGGAAATAAAAACAGAAAGTCTAGATATTTTTTCCTATAAATCAGGATCAAGGAATAATATTTATTTATGTGTAGTTAATAGCTGTCGTAATATAGATTCATAGATGTTGTATGTATTTAAGAATTTATTCTGAAATAAAGTGAGAAGACAAAGATCAAGAATTCTTCAAGTAGTATCAGAGTTTTGAACCAAGCCTACTTTCTCTATAGCTTATTTTGCCTAATCTAGTAAACCTAGCCAGTTTTGAAAACATTATAAAAGAAATCCAAATTAGCCACACATCAGGTGAACTATAGAAGTTATAGTTATTCAATCGGTTGAATGAACGAAACTATTTAAAGTGGTCACAGATAGTGAAAACGTTTTTAAAGGAAAGGGAAAGATCAACCATTTGATGAACAATCTTCCTAGTCTAGAAGATCTAAAGTTTACACTCTGGGATGAAGAAGACTATGATTATGTTATGGCTATGAAACTTTATAACGCCAAAGTCTATGGACCTTACATGTTCATGATCACCACAAAGAACATTTGAGCCTATTCCAAAGTGAAGGATGCTATGTTAATCTATAATACTAAGATGAAGCTCTTAATGAATATTACAATATTATGAAAGTTTCTAGTTGGAATTGGATTATTATTGGGATTTTAAGATGCAGTGTAATGATGATGCTGTAGATCTAAAAAATTATGTGGGAAGGGAGAGGACCTTTGAATTTTTTGTAAGACCCAACATAGAGTTCGATCAAGTGCGAGTCCAAATACTTGGAAAAGAATCCCTACCAGAGTTTAGGGTGGTTTAGGGTTTTAGGGTTTCAGGGTTTGGGGTTTTGGGTTTAGGGTTTGGGGTTTAGGGTTTAGGGTTTGGGGTTTAGGGTTTGGGGTTTAGGGTTTAGGGTTCGGGGTTCGGGGTTTCGGGTTTAGGGTTTAGGGTGGTTTAGGGTGCTTTAGGGTTTCAGGTTTAGGGTTTAGGGTTTCGGGTTTAAGGGTTTCTGGGTTCGAGTTTAGGGTTTTAGGGTTTGGGGTTTTGGGTTTGGGGTCTTAAGGTTTTGGGTTTTAGGGTTTTGGGTTTTAGATTTAGGATTTTAGGGTTTAGGGTTTGGGTTTCGGGTTTCAGTTTTAGGGTTTTAGGGTTTGGAGTTTGGGGGTTTGGGGTTTTAGGGTTTGGGGTTTGGGGTTTGGGGTTTGGAGTTTTAGGGTTTAGGGTTTGGGTTTTTAGGTTTGGGGTTTTTGGGTTTCGGGTTTCGGGTTTCCGGTTTAGGGTTTGGATTGGGTTTGGGTTTGGGTTTGGTTTTTGGTGTTTGGTTTTTAGTTTTGGTTTGGGTTTTGGGTTTTGGGTTTAGGTTTGGGTTTGGGTTTTGGGTTGGGGTTCGGGTTTTGGGTGTAGGGTTCGGTTTTAGAGTTTCGGGTTTCGGTTT
>Ga0307511_10001765_pt1 | contig 22741 bp, 24 predicted proteins | sample 13_EM_MG_FD_200266 | JGI IMG/M metagenome (GOLD analysis project Ga0307511, IMG submission 200266) | Populus trichocarpa ectomycorrhiza microbial communities from riparian zone in the Pacific Northwest, United States - 13_EM | ecosystem: Host-associated > Plants > Roots > Unclassified | place... | reverse complement strand
TTGATTGATTGATTCATTACTCATATGTGAGTCCAGATGCGGACCATGATGAGCCCCTCGGAAGCCCGAGAGGGTTCAAGGGGAAGTCAGTTAATCGACAACCCCGCGCAGTATGTACAAGATATAGATAATCGGCCTGTGACAATAAGGGAATCCTCCGAACGAAGAGATAAAGAGAATACATAAGTAAGTGACCACACTGAGAGCATTTGCCCTATATATAGCGGTCACTCCGAATCCCGCGGCCGACCTATCACATTCTGGCACAAGGATTGTTCACAGTATCAATGGTGATTCAGAGGTAAGCCGTTTACTCACGATGGGGGTCCTCGAGAGGCTGTAGCCTCAACGGAACTATCTCTGGAGGCGCTCAAGGCGAGATGGCCGGTATTTGAACCACCAGGTCAAAATAATTATAGGCGGTGCGCGACTTCGAAAAAAAAATCGAACGGCTGACGGTGAAGAGGAGTAGGTGGCTCACAGTGGAAATCAAGTCCCTCAAGCCTGTCAGAAGGAGTGAGCGTAGGAAGCAGACAAATACCAGGGGCGTACATGCAACAACAATTCCTTTATTATATTGTTTTAAACCAGAGTGCGGATGGTGTATCTTGCCACACATGATCCCATTTGAAATGGTCTTGCACAAGCTAAATCACAGTTTCGCCCTACATTTTCCCGGGTTTGCATGCTAAAATCCAAACTTTTGATTGGTCCATAAAGCAATGCAACGGGGCGAACCTTGCTGCCTGGAAACCTGCCCCCAAACACTCGATTTGACCTCCGCAGCCCTGTGCAAGCTAGGAATATTTCCGATTGATCCATATTAGCGACCCTACCCTAGTGGGAGTAGTCGTTCTGAAGCATTTAAAGAGTGCTGTGCAAGTTCAAGCTAAGCTTTAACGACACGGTGCCAATGCAGGCAAGGACATGATCCCACTAAACCCCAGTCAGTATGGGTGCACAGGGGTCTGACCTATCGCAGCACGTCTCTGGCTCTCGTGTTTTTCTCCCTCGAACACTAACAAATCTCGTAGCTCTCGACGTGTAATACCTTGAATCGATGATTATGAGGGGGAAGCGGATGATAGAGAGGGGTAACGTCCGTTGTTATCGATAACCGAGAAATATACCTCATCGAGACTCGATATGTGTGTCCTTGGTGATGCATTCCTATAGAATGCAGTCCTCATGTCTATATGAGCTGGAAATAATCCTCGCTGTGAGACTTTGTCAGCTTCTCAAAGATGTCGTCGCTTCTTGATGTCTCGGGGTTACTCCATCTTTCCCAGGAGAGCACCCAATTTTCCCCGATTACCATCTGCGCTACAGCCTTTTTCCTCATAATATTTGGTCTTCTCGCGGTGACTATCGGCAAACCATACCTCCTCTTCTTCTACAACTGTTTTCTCAAACCACATGCCAAATCCGGTGCGACTGGAACGCAGCAGGATGCTCTCGAGAGCTTCTATCAAGGCCAAGCTGCTGTATATGATGCCACCCGGGGCACACTCCTTCAGGGAAGGATTGAGATGCTCAAGCTTGCTGCTGCACAATTAAAGTTAAAAGCCGAGCGAGAGAAACGAGCTGGCACCAAGCGGGAGCGTGGATGGATCTGGGTTGATGTACAATTCTCCAACAGGCCTATTTTCTGTATATTAGATTGCTGACTATATTACTTGTAGATTGGAGGAGGAACTGGGTATAATGTTGAAAGGTTGAACGAGGTTCTGCCAATCAAAGAACACTTTTCGTCGGTTTACGTCGTCGACCTCAGTCCAAGCTTGCTGGTTGTTGCACGAAAGCGCTTTGAGGCTTTGGGCTTGGACCACATTGTGAAAGTGGTTTGTATGGATGCTAGGAAATTCAGGATAGAAGATTTTGAGGCTCCAAAAGCTGGTGCAGGCACTGGCGTAGACTGGATCACCATGAGCTACAGCTTGAGCATGATCCCAGAGTGAGCTTTTCTCTGTTTCATCACCACTCGGGTAGCTTTTTTTTTGCTAAAGGCGTATTAGCTTCTATTCCGTGGTCGATTCCCTGACAGACCTCCTCACACCTACCGGTATTATCTCAGTCACCGACTTTTATGTCCAATCCAAGACGAATTTTGCATCGAGAACGTACACCGGAGGCCTGCAGAGCAGGCATGTAAACTGGTTTTCCAGGCTGTTTTGGAGAACGTGGTTCGAGTTCGATAGGGTGAATCTCGACGAGGGGAGACGGGATTATTTGGAATACCGATTTGGCACGGTTTTGAGCATTGACGAAAGGTAAGCCAGCTCCCGGCTTAAGCTTACCACGTAGGTGAAGCACGCCATCTCCATCAATCCATGGGGATAGGCGTAGTGACTGCGGAGAGGATAGAAGATTCGGAGGGAGTGCGATGAGTTTCCAGAAACAATCTGACAGTTTCCAGGAACCGCATCCTCGGTGGCATCCCCTACTACATTTGGGTCGGCTGCGCCAAAACCTCCACCACCGCCTCCCACCTCGAGCAGCTCGACGCATCCTTCACAAATTCCCCGTACCTTTCCCCTGCCAACTTCCAGAAGTCCCTCTCCTCCCTCACCTCCGCTGCCGCCCTGCAGGAGCAGCAGCTCCGTAGCAAAGGCTTCGAAGCCGCCATACTCAACCTCTCCACCAACCTTCCCCTCCCCGCCTCCTTCTACCAAAACCACCCCTGGCGCATCTACTACAACGAACTCCACCCCCAGCACACCCAATTTAACAACGACTACATCTACGCGTTTACCTGGGAAGACCCCCGGGTTGACCATCGCCTGTTGAAAATCTCTCCAGATGACACCGTCCTCGCAATCACCTCAGCCGGAGACAACATCCTCAGTTACATCCTGGACGGATCCCCCCGGCGCATTCACGCAGTGGACATGAACCCTGCCCAGAACCACCTCCTCGAGCTGAAGGTCGCTGCATTCTCCGCAAATCTCCCACATGAGGATATCTGGTCCCTTTTCGGCAACGGGATCCACAAGAATTTCCGTGAACTCCTCCTCACCAAGCTCTCCCCACACTTATCCTCCAGCGCAATCCAATTCTGGCTTGACAACTCCTCTCGCCTAACCCATTCCGGACTTTATGAAACTGGTGGCTCCAGGATCGCAATTAAAGCTACCCGTTGGTTGTTCCGTTTGTTTGGTGTTTCTCGCTACGCCACCCTCCTGTGCAACGCAAAAACCCTCAACGAGCAGCGGGAAATTTGGAAAGCTAAACTCCGCCCAGTCATCCTCTCGTGGTGGGTCAGCTGGGCTATCATCGGCAACGAGCAGTTCCTCTGGAAAGCCCTGGGTGTGCCTGGAAACCAGCGAGACATGATCTATGAGGACTACTATCGTGACGGTGCCGAAGATCCCATCTCCTCGACCTCCACCAAGCCGAAACGTGATAGCGGAGGAAAGGCAATTTGGGAATATGTAGTCAACACCCTTGACCCTGTCGTAGAAACAACCCTCATCGGATCAGATAACTACTTCTATGAAGTCTGCCTCCAGGGAAAGTATTCGAAGCGATGCCATCCAACTTACCTCGACCAAGCGTCCTATAAAAATCTCACTCGACCTGGTGCATTCTCCGGAGTACGTATCCACACGGACGGGATCATGGATGTTCTGGATAGGATAAAACCAGGAACACTCACTATCGCTGTGGTATGCCCCTTCCCCGACTCGGCTTTCTCCGCATACTAAACTGACCCGACAATGTGACCAGGTTATGGATTCCATGGACTGGTTCACTCCCGATCTAACCTCCCAAACCTCCGAAGCCCACACTCAAATCCGCCATCTCAACCGAGCACTCGCACTTAACGGTCGTGTATTCTTCCGCAGCGCAGGCTTAAAACCATGGTACACCCGCGTATTCGAAGAAACAGGTTTCGAGTGCCGAAGGGTCGGGACGAGGTTGCCAGGTGCTTGTATTGATAGGTATGGTTCTACTCGCTCAATATTTCTTCTACAGCGGAGTGACTTACATTTGGCTTCTTACACAAGGGTGAATATGTACGCCTCCACATGGATATGCACCAAAGTGCAAAACCTATTTGGCGAGAAGGGGAGCGAGTCGCCGGTGTTGGAGCTTGCGAAGAGTCCTGGTGGGACTTTGAGGACGAGGAGTTCGAGTGGTGGGTCGAGAATGGAGGAGTTGGAGATTTAATGATATTATTGTCGGACAGCGTGTATTATATAGGGTGGTATTTTCTCGTTCAATAGGGTGGTACAGTTTTGACAAGCATTGGAACGTTTATTTTGATCATTTGAAAGTTACTCCATACTCCTTTACTTTTAAGATTACAACAGTGTGCGTTAGGAAACTTTGTGACCGTATATATGTTATCTAGCCCCTTAATTACTAGCTCCTACTGGTGTTTAGCACCTCGTGGCACCCAATTGCGTATCCCGAACCGACTCAAAAAACTGGCCGGACTCGGCCCGATCCTCGCCTGTCAGTGACATCCTTAGTTAAAATATGCGCTAGTATCTAACCGGTAAACACTCAACTGAAGTCTCCCTTCAATCCCTACTAGTCTCTTACACTACACTTCCTAGTGCCTGCTGCATGTGTTGAATCAACTACCAACCCTTGTGCCAACCAGACTACTACCAACCTCCAGTATAAAAAGGGAGCATATAAGAAATGTAAGTATCACGTTAGTGAAAAGGAGAAATGTTAGCAGAAAGGGTAGATGGAATGAGGGGTTAAAAGGAGAGCAGTGAAAACGGGTATTTGTGACGAATGGGCCCAGCAGGAGGTACATTAATATATATACTAGCTAGGACAAGAGCGCTTTAGGTGCCCTGAAGAATGAGGCAGGTATATAAAGTGTAAAATAGAACTAAACGTACGAAAACTTTAGATTATTTCTCTACGCCTCAACAAGATAACCCTTCATCTTACACTTTTTGCTTATACTTTCCTGTTTACCCTTTATATAAAAGATATCCACTGTACTATCCTTAGGTATATGAAGTATCCACGCCCTGCACCTGTCAGCCTACGATTTCCAAACCAGGAATGTGTATGTACCTACCAGGATTCCCTTTATATAGAGCGTAAGCGGGAAGGTATAGCAGGCACCAAAAGTAATTATCACAGGTATTTCGATGGAAGTACTAACTCCCCAATCTCGATCTAGGGGGTAGATAAAGTATTTTCTAGAGTGACTCCATCAAATCAAAAGAAATTTTCCAAGCTATTGGACTATCAATTTGATCCTTCGTTGATAGCATGACCCCCTCGCCTCTTAACAGACAAACTCTCCCTTTACTTGCAGATGATCGATACGTAAATCCTACCTGATCGCGAAAGTATACCGCGGCAGATCTTCCCACAAACAGTTATAGAGTTCATCACCCGGCTCTGTAGCGACTGCCACACCGGTGGGAGGCCTGATATGCACTGTTTCGGGTTAGTATCAATCAGGTATCGGGAACCACATTGTAGAGTCCATTCAGTCTCGCCACAAGAATCGCGCCCAGGCCGATTTTGAATCCGAAGCATCATCCGATTCACACAGTGAACCGTGCATATTATATAAGTACCCTGGAAAGTATTAATATATATAATATATTCCCTTCAATGCTTGCGCTTGTGCTCCTGTTCTAGCGTTTTAGCCATTGTTCCCACAGTAACAGCAGGCGACATCGATATCGATTCATAACAAACCATAGCTCACCGGGCCCAACATGGACTCTCCAGGATTACGGGGTACACGCAAACTGGAGAGGTGGTTCCGTACTCTAGACTCTACACGCATTGATATTGTTGGCGATTTTGCCGGGAAGGAACTATTCATTTTAGAGGGAGACTCATTGCTTCGAGTCGCGTTTAGCGATGAAAGGATTGACATGAATGGTAAGGTTTTTCCTAGCACCGAGCATTAAAATTACTTTAAGTGTAATGCTAACCGATATTGTCTACCTACCTAGAGGGCCTACAGGTCCTTCATTCAGTTTACGTCGTGGAGAGATTCCTTCATAACCTGAGAAGTCGTGGTTGTCACTTTCATGTTATATTTTTCAATTGTAAGACCCTACGAACGTTTCCTCAATAATCATCATCTTAATAATGCCCCAATGCAGTCCACGAATATCTTTGCATCCCTGAGCATGCAAAGCGCGACAACTGTTACAAATACCAATTGTCACGAGCGTGCATTATCCAGCATCTCCGTCGCTATGCAGGAACAGGTTCAATTAAGAAGCCCCACAGTACTAGCGATCGTATATCCGGGGAGGATAAGCAGGCTACTGGTTCTGGATCAACGCCTACAGGCCAAATGAATCCGGAATTTCAAGTGCACGAGTTTCGAACCCCTTACTCGCAAAAGTTCCACCTTTACCTCAAAGCAATTCGCCCTTATTTTATTTTAACTCACGATGGAAGCACTCTAAAACATGGGAATAGTAGCAACCTCTCGAGGATGACTCTGCAGAAGGGGATACTACTTGGGTTTATGCGCCATATAATGTCCATCAATATCACTATCGGCCTGATGCAGGAAGTAGATTTTCAAAACTCTAAGGTACGTACGGTATCAACTGTTGTACTTGTGTACATAGCTATGCATAAAACTCATCTTTTCCGAAGGTTTTCACCTTAATTATTCCTGCCTCTGAGGTTATAGACCCCGGTACCCTTACGACTAGCATGTTCTCCCAGCTTTATGAGTCGCTTTCTCAAGAGCTCCAAACCACAGAAACAGAGTTGGAACCAGCATTCGAAGAAGTGAACGCCCAAGAGCCCATACCAACACCTAATATCAACCCCACTCTCGACTCTTCAACAATTCTGCACTTGCAATCCTTAGCAATATTGGCTAAACAACAGGTTGCAATATCACCCGACTACATCGCGGCTTTTATTCTCCATCTCGTTCTCAAGCGGTTCCTTTCCCTATCACAGCGACGGATCTCCCAGATTGGATCGGGTGGAAGTCTAGGGCCAGTATCGGGAAAGGCAGATTCATTTATGAAGTTGCTTGGAATGTACCAGCTTAGTTTGCTCGGCAATTCCGGATATGCCAATAGCCTTTTTTCAAAAATATCAGGCGTCGAGTCAATGACAGGGTTCGGATTAGCAGACCATATCGACGGTCGTCTGTTTAAATATGTCCTAGAAAATCCTGCTTCAATCCAGAATGTGGAATTTCCACCCGATATCTTGGCCTATTATTCTTCACTGATGGAAGCCTTCAAGAGCGATACAGGTCAAGATATCTCGCACTTTGGTTTGCAGCATCCTTCAAGCTCAACTGTAAACTATCCGAGCCGATGTCAGGTGCCTCATGAGGAAGCAGAGGACGATACCACAGAGGGCGCACAGGCGAGTTTGAGAGTCTTGCCTTTCTCAAACCCTGTTTTTAATAAGCATCTTTCGTGCATCCAACTAGCTGTTGATACACAGTTAAGTGCTCAAATGCCAACGCTGTCCCCACTGGAGAAAGCCCTCTATGAAACTCACTGGCATTCCACACGACGCCTCGACGACATGCGAGCTCAGGGTGACAAGTTAGTAAGGATCTCACAGAAGCCCAAATGGTGGCAGCTTAGGGGGGACCAGATTGCCCGTACTAAAATGCTCAGATATGCGAAGAATCTGGCTGGTGGAGATATCAACCCCGAGCTAATTATTGCGAAAAAAGTTAGCGGAAAGGTTGCGAGAAATCAGGTCAAGATAGAGCAAAGCCAAAGTAATACAACCTCAAAGGCTAAAACAACCAAAGCATTGAATTCTGCCCATGGTCAAGCATCGAAGACTGAACAAATAAAGGCTGCTAACGAACAGCGAATATTGACGAAAAATCAGGCGAAAGCGGTAGCTTCTTGGAAGTCATTTTATCGGGAACTCTGTATGCCCCGCGAGACAAAGCGGCGTGCGATAGTGGCTTTGACTGGCTTCATCACCAAATCCAAGGACGAAGCTGTTACAATAGAAGCAAGACTCATCAAATGCTGTCTGTTGTTTGAGGTCTGGAAGGAAGAGTACTGTGTCTCGAAGGAAGATAAAAGACGTGGATATAATTTGGTTGCACTTATATTTAACGAAGCGAAACTAATCCGAGCAAGCCCCAAGCTCAACGTGAGTATCAAAGATGCTCTCGACAGTATATTCACCCTGTTGGGGTTCACACCATTGTCGTCACCCAAGCCATTTCCCTCTCCGGGGAAGGTTGCATTCATACTACCCCCTCCCATACCCACCAAGTCCCTTATTAATACTGAGGCTGGGAAGGAGCTCAGTCTACACGACTTTCAGTTACAGTATTGCGGACCTCATATGGAGCGAAATCTTGACCCTGCAGATGACCCACGAGTGAAATTCACGCCTGACGGCTGGCAGATTAAGGTTCTCGATGCCTTGGATGAGGATAAATCCGTATTTGTTGTTGCACCGACGAGTTCAGGGAAGACGTTCATTGCGTATTACGCAATGGAGAAGGTGAGAGGAATAAAGTGCCATTCTCACTCCATTTTAAATATTTTTCTGACACCCACCCTAAGATTTTGAGAGCGGACAATGATGGTGTACTTGTCTATGTTGCGCCCACGAAAGCCTTGGTAAGTACTCGTTGCCCCCCTTGTTATACATCACCTCAGTTGACAAAACCCTGTAGGTGAATCAAATTGCGGCGGAACTTCAGACCCGCTTTGATAAGAAGTACAAGGACACGCAAACGATCTGGGCAATACACACCCGTGACTACCGAATTAATAGTCCCCAGAAATGCCAGATTCTAGTCACTGTCCCACATATCCTTCAGATTATGCTTCTCTCTCCCGCCCTTGCCTCCAGCTGGTCCCCTAGAGTCAAACGCATTATCTTGGATGAGGTTCACTGCATCGGGCAAGCCGACGATGGTGTTGTGTGGGAACAGATACTTTTACTCGCACCGTGTCCGATCATTGCCCTCTCTGCAACTGTCGGAAATCCTGTGCAATTTCATAAGTGGCTCCAGATAACCCAAAGTAGCATTGTCCGACAGAAGCCTGGCAAGGGTTCAAGGACAGCCCATGGGGTTGTGGTTGAATTAATTCACCATCGCCATAGGTACAATGACCTCCGGAAATTTCACTACAATATAGCGGTTCAACACCCTAGTAATTTCATTGACGATGGCATAATATTTGGAGGTTTAGATAAAGTACCAGTGGGGACCCATCTTGGAACACCCAACCTCGACGATATCCCACGTTTTCGGTTTATCCACCCCATTGCCGCACTAAGCGAGTCTGATGATCACTTACCGGATGATCTTGTGCTGGAATCGAGAGACTGTTATACATTATGGCGTGCAATGGCTAGTGTTCAAAATGCGAAATATCCTGTTCCAAAAGGTTTGGAACCAATGTCAACCAGATTTCCAGAAATTATCAATAAGGTGCACATCATCAAATGGGAGGAGGAACTAAAGTCCATCTTACGAACCTGGCTGAGAGACCGTGACAGTCCTATGGCTAAGTTATTGGATCTTCTACGAAGTAGTAACACAAATGTCAACACTGAAGCTGCGAGCGAGGCAAGGGCGAAGTGGAAAATACATTCCCCGCGTTTCTTTGACACAATGCAACTACTGAGCGACCTGCATAAAGTCAATGCACTTCCCGCTCTTTTATTCATCTACGACCGGCAAATATGCAACAACCTGTGCAAATGTCTTGTCAAAATCCTGGAAGCCGGGGAGGATCATTACCGACAAACAAACTTAGAGTGGAAACGAAAGGTAGAGGAGAAGGAGTCATTTGAGAAGGCAAAGGAAAAGGTGAAGGTGCCTAAGAAACTTGCGGTGGACAATCTTGAAGATCCAAGAGACGCACCAGACTCAGCCTCAATAGAGTATTTCGACCCCAAAGCGCCCATCCAAGAATTCACCTTTGCAGATCCATCCAAGTGCTCGAAAGAGGAATTAAGGGGCGAGCTACAAGAGCTAAGACGTGCTGAAATACCGGAGACATTCGTTCAAGCGTTACAAAGAGGTATCGGAGTGCATCATGCAGGAATTCCAAGGCCGTTACGAGAATGGTATGCAATTCTTTGTTTTGATGTATGGATCTTATAGCTGAATTATGGACAGTGTGGAGAGACTGTTCCGCAAGGGCTTTCTTAGAGTCGTAATCGCGACTGGAACACTTTCCCTAGGAATCAACATGCCCTGTGCAACAGTAGTTTTTGTTACTGACAGCGTCTATCTCACACCCTTGAATTTTAGACAGGCCTCTGGTCGTGCTGGGCGGCGTGGGTTTGACTTGCTTGGAAATGTGATTTTTCACAAAATCCCGGTCTACAGAGCTTACCGGCTAATGAACAGTCATCTTCCGTCTCTCACTGGACATTTTCCGACCAGCACCACACTGATTCTACGACTATTCATCTTACTATATGGGTCTGGTAATTCTGATCATGCAGTCACATCCATAAACGCACTCCTATCTCAAAACCAAATATCCGTTGGCTTGGAACAAAGCAGCTTCAAGGAACAAGTGATGCATCACGTTAGGTTTTCAATCGAGTACCTACGGCGCGCAAATTTACTCAATGCATCGGGCATTCCCATCAACTTTGCAAACTGTGTAGCAAACCTGTACTACGCAGAACCCGGAAACTTTATGCTCAACGCATTGTTGCATGCTGGCGTCTTCCATAAGATTTGTAGCCAATTTTCCAGCCCCAGCCTGAGTGTCGCGGAGCCGGATTCGGTAAAGGACAATGTGAACAGAGGCTTAATGCTTATTCTAGCGCACTTTTTTAATCGGAAACCTTTTACAAAAGGTGCTGACTTGGAAGAGATGTTACAATCTCGCTCAAGTTCTACGGTGGTGCTGGCCGAGCTACCGGAGGAGGCATTGAAGGTTATACGAAAACATAACCAGCTAACTCTAGAGGTTTTTATAAACTATGTCAAGACCTTTGCCGAGCAGCACTGTGCATCTTTGCCCGACGATACCCTGCCATTCACTCGCGCAAGGCCCTCTCCAACCCCGGTGCCAGCATCTATTCGTTTGGATAGTAACTCGTTGCCATCGGGCTCCGCTCGGTCTTGCTTTGTTTCTCTCTCCGGTCATTCTGATAATTTCACGAGCATCGACGATTTGCTGACCTCCTGTCGAGGCGACATCCTACTCGAATCATCCGGGATCCCATACATTCCAGTTGATGAGGATATCAAGCTAAACGCCTACCTGTATGATTTTTTCCTCCATGGGTCTACCATTGAATTGGAAAAGGCAAACGGGATTGCCAGGCAAGGTGTTTGGTTTTCGCTGAATGACTTCAGCATGATCCTTGCGACCATTGTCACTTGCCTCAAGAACCTAATTATCTACGGACCGGATGGTGACATGAGGCTGGCTGACGGGGAGGACCTAGACCAGGGTGCAGGGGACGTGTTAGAAGCAAAGCGAGATGTGAAGGCTGGCGCTGGCGAGGCTCCTGGGGCTAAGGACTCTTCATCCAATAGACAAAGTACCACATGGGATGGTAGTGAGTCTGAGTTTAGTTATGATGATTCAGACGATTCGGACGATTCAGCCTCCTACATGGGGCAAAGCGGCGGTAGTAACGAGCGAGAGCGATTACTGAAAGTGCTTAAAGGTTTCGTGGGGTTACAGAGAGTCTTCAATGAGAAATTCAAGGCAATTTCGGCGACAAAATCAGACCGAAGTAGGGGAGCGGGTGGGAAAGGGAAAAAGAAATTACCAAAAATTCGAGTTTAAGCGTGGGAGATTTTCATACTATTCATGATATTATTGAGGTATATCCAGGGCGGGGGTTATTTCATATATAACCATGGTGGCTACGCACAAATTTGATATACTGTAGCTACCATCTTGGCATGCAACCTTCGTTCGATCTTTTTTTTGAGTCTATACGCCTAATCAGCCTAAGGCTATGCGGAGCCCCCGTTCCCTCCCCTTTAAAGGTTCGGTACACCTACGGGAAAACGGGTTACATAAACGTCCTGCCTTCCGAGCCTATGAAACCAATCTGACCGAAATAACCTCTCTTCCGCCACCACGGCCTCTACCGACCCTTCCCCTATAATAGGTTCGATCTACAGCAAAGTATGTATGTACTTGCTAATACTAGAAGTGATACACTGCAGCTTTATCGGCTATCGGGAATTGTGAGCAATTATTCAAGTCAATATAAAGTCGTGAAATGCTCTGGCCAAAATCATGTGATCTAAATCCGCAAGTTACAGTATGCTTTTCATGCCTCGGTTTGGTTCTTTAATATCTCTTTCCGCATGGCATATTGAGTACAACACGGTCACCGAATGTCTAATTTGACATATAGGTTCACAATTCGATGCTAGTGTCCCTGTGTCCAGATTGTCAGTAGTGATATATACTGTACGTCCCGGAGGTACAACACAATAGTCGTTTTTGATCATAGGTTCGATTTGGTCCTGGAGTTCGGCGTACCTAGGGAGTAGGATATGAGGTATCTTAGAGTATATGTAAATATTTAATGCTAATTTAGCCATGAGCCCATGCCTATTGAATGGGGGATAATCTACGCCGGTTGGTTTAGCTTAAACTCCCAAGAGGAAGTTACTGTGTGTCGTTTTCTCCATACTTTTATCGCTTACGCTGACTTCCCTAAGTAGTTTGGGGGCTATGCGTCAGGAACTCATGTTGTTTTAAATGTCTGCATCACGGACCAGGACCATGTTCGAGATTGCAATGCCTTAACTTCAGTACCTAGTTCCGGTTTAGGAAGTCACTGCCAGAGTAGGAAGTCACCCTATCGCCGTAGCCTGGATTCATTATTGAGGCTAACCTCCACAGGGTTTTCCACTTCCCAATTAAATTTAGTCTGGTTGGTAGTTGTCTAGCGCAGGGTAGCCTATGGATAGTTGAGCGCTTAGGTCGAGACGAGGTCGGAGGCTAAGTAGCGCAAGGACTGCCGGTACGAGTGACGCAACATGCACCTAGACATGATAAACTACATTTATCCACCGAGCAGTATGTAGTTATCTGGATGCTTGGTCAAACAGAGTAGTAATAACCGAGATTTGCTGTTAATTGGATGTATATACTTTTCAAATTTGGTACGTGCGCAACAGAGAATGCTCAAGTGCGCTTGCAGAATATTGAGGAGCAGAAGCTAGGATATGAGACTGGTCCAAATCAATGCCGCCACTATCTTCTGCAGCTGACGTTGTATACGATATTGCGGTTGTTAAGGATCGTGATGCTGTGGAGGAGTTATAGTGTTGCGGAGTGTTAAAGACGGTCTGTCGCGGGTTGTTAAGGACCGTGATGTTGAAGGCAAAAGGCAATGAGTATGAAATTTTGCCAACTTCATTTTCCGTAGTGGCCTGGGCAATTGCGGAATCCAGGCCATTCAGGTATCGATGTGATAACCAAGCGTATAAGATCTCAATGCATACCGCACCTGGGCTTTGCCCTTCAAGGCTACAATGTTGTATATAGTCTCTACTGTTGACTTTACTCATGAAGCTGTTCTGCCCTGTCCGCGCACGCCATATAGAGCGCGGGTGGGATTTCCTACCCGCGCACACACAGGTAGGCTTTTATTGACAACTTTTCAGAGCAGAACTCGGGTAGTACTATCTATATACATGTTTTTCAGAGTTGAGCTGGGGTAGTACTATATATGTTCCAGCCCAGTCAATGCGTTTTTTTTGAATAGCCCGGTTATCTATAACTAGACCGGTCCGCTGATGACTAGATCTACCAATTGACTGACCCGCCCAGTCATCATGGCCTGGTCTTTTCATGAAGGAATCGGTCAAAAGAGAGTAAATTATTTAATTAATTATCATCTAACTAAATACACATGGTGACCCTTATTTTATTCCATCTTCAAGTTCCTGGTCATCCTGATCCTCTCCATATTGACCCTCCGCGGTTGCTCTTCTCTATCTATATCCACCCCGCTCGGTTTATTAGAAAAAATTGCATTACCTGTACCCCGTGGATGGAAATGAATTGTGCAACTGTGATCTGCCTGAGAATAGCTGCAACGCTTTCTACCGAATGTCTGGGCAATCAATACTCCAAGTCCTTTGTGTATATAAGGAACCCCTCCTGCGCTAGAGAATTTGCCTCTGTTTACGGAGTATATCTTTGCTTGTTTGCTCTATTTTCTCACTTTTTTATACCCGCCTATCTTGAAAACTATTCCCCACGAGTGGAGCTCGACCCCCCTTCTCCGGGCCCACTCAAAAATTTTTTTCCAAGTCTATACAGCTATGAGGCAGCCTGGAACCGTTGACGGGAGCTTCATTGGGAGGGGGTGTGTGCGCCTACTGCGCCTGTCTAACTATGTACATACATGACCCCTGACTGTGCAAGCGCCAACTGAGCCAATTGGTGCAGCTGTCGTTACAGCACCACTGCTGCGCCGAGCTGTGTGTGCGCCAATCGGGGATTATGGCAACAATCCCTGTGCGTGCAGAGGTGGTGTGACGGCCACCTGCACTAATCCATCTACTTTATAAATAAAGTCAAGCTAGACTACAACCAGAAAAGGAGACTTACTTGATGCTAAGGGACTACATGTGTATTTGGGATCCTTTGGTGGAGCGGCTTAAAGGTAAGGTCGAAATTGGCATTGATGCTATGCATATAGTTGATACAATGAGAGGCCTTGGAATTGCTCATGCTGCGCAGGTTAGTGCCTCTGGTTAAGACCATGCTAGCTTGCAATTTTGTGGCTATTGCTAATTTAACATGAATATAGATGCTTTATAAAGGCCTCTTGATGCTTGTAGGCTCACCTGTCTGATATCCAGCCTAGGGGGCGGTTATCGAGGGGGAGGCTATATTGCAAGGAGAGGTCACAATATTAGGTTGATTTTGGCAGGACGTGAGGGTATCCATATTGTAGAGCGTAGTTGTTTCTATGGACCTTAATCCAGCCGTAATGGGTTCAGAACACTGTGCTTGTATGACGGCGCAGAGTACCTAAAATAGTTAGTATGTCTCAGCTGTTCAGAAACTACTTGGTGTTCGGAAACCCGGTGGTGGACTCTTGCCGGCGGCTCTTTTAACGTTCCATCGCAATCTTATATGCATAAAGACGGGAAGACTTTACCCTAACGAGTGCTGGGAGATTCCGTAGTCATCGAGGCCAATACCCCCTTTTCACTTGTGTCTTTGAGAGTCAATGGCAGTGATAAAACCAGGAATATTACTCTTGCTTCTAGACTGATCCCTAATAATGAATACCATCACTGCTTCTGATACACCAGTGCTATTTAAAAATGACGGTACTACGACTTCACCAATGTTTTTAGGGAATTCAGCGGGGGAAAAACTGGACATAGGCATTATTGGAGCTGGCATAGCGGGACTTGGTGCAGCTATAGCCTTGCGGAGAGAAGGTCATAGAGTAGAGGTCACAACACCCTGAGCTAGGGGGATATCTTTCTGGCGTGATAACCTGATCTGAAAGGCCATACCTGATGGCTAAGATATATACTTTTAGATATTTGAACGATCCAAATTCAAATATGAGCTAGGCGCAGCGCTCAACATCCCCCCCAACGCCTCCAGGTTTCTCACAGAATGGGGTTTCGATTACGAGAGGGCGAGAGCGGTCGTGGTTGAGAGGGTACGTATCCTCCCTTGGTTCTCAACAAATAGTGATTTTTCAAGGGCTAATAATTCTTTTAGGGTACATACAGAAACCTGATCCAGAACATAAACTACCCCTTCGAGATGTCAGATACTGAAGCAGCATTCGGTGCTGAGTGGTATTTCTTACACCGCGTTGACCTACACAGTGAGCTGCTCCGATTAGCTCAGCAACCGGAGGGGGAAGGTATTGGGGTACCGGTAAAGATCAGGCTAGGTGCTGAGGTAACTGACGCTACTGATATTGAAACTGCAATAATACGATTGAAAAATGGCAAAGAGTTCAAAAAGGACTTTATTGTAGCCGCAGATGGAGTTCATGTAAGTCTGATTCCGAGTATTTCAAGTCATGATCCTAAACTCGGAGTAATCCTATAATTCCACGTGCTGATGCCAAACTCCATTAGTCTGTTTTCGTTTCCAAGGTCACCGGCTCTTCCAACCCAGCAATTTCGAGTGGATACTCTGCATTCCGTTTTCTCATCCCCACGGAAACCCTGCTTGCGGATCCCATTACCCAGCCATTCTTTGCAAAGCCTGGTTCCTTGAACGCAGCCGTACACCAGGATCGCCGCCTGGTCTTTTATCCATGCCGGGGCGAGACTATTCAGAATTTTGTCGCTATACACCCAGATGCTGAGAGCCGAGGGACGGAGGAAGACTGGCAAGCGGCAGGGTGTAATTCCCAGGATGATCTCCTAGCCGCACTCCCTGGTGCACACCCATCAATACAAGCGATACTAAAGAAGGCAGACGACATTAAACTGTGGCCTCTTTTATTTCGGAAACCACTTAAGACTTGGCATAAAGGGAGGTGCGTACTAGTTGGGGATGCCGCACATCCAATGCTGCCCCACCAAGGTCAAGGCGGGGCACAGGCACTCGAGGATGGTGCAGCTCTTGCAGTGATGCTTTCTCGTTTGCAAAGCTCCGATGAGATCCCCCAGCGTCTAGAACTCTTCGAGAAGGTCAGGATAAACAGAGCAAGTGCGATTCAGATTTTTTCCACTGTGGGTCAAGAACTGGGGGAGAAGGTGCATAAGGACGCTGAACCTTATGTAAATGGACCGGTACCGAAGAAACCGGAGGAGTTTCGGCAGTGGAACTTTGGGTATGATGTTGTGAAGGAGAGTTTGGCTGTTATTGGAGCCTGAAGTGCTGAAGATCGATTATGAGTACTACCGATATTCCGATAGCTAGTTCGGTGGTCACGTCTTCATAGCTCTTGAACCCCCACAAACAGGAAAGGCTAGGGTAATTGAATGAGGGAAGGCTTTAAATACGGAGATGAAGTTTCATGTCCACCGAAGAACAATAATGCTGCTTAGCAAGTCAACAGCAATAACAGAAGAATGTTTCTTTAGAACGTACATCGTACTTATTGCTTGTATCTTTTTTTATATACTCCGTTACTCATATGGGGCCCTAATAGGAGGGCCATGATGAGCCACGTATTGGTTGTAGCCAAGGGTTGTACTCCGATTTTGTGCTGTGCCTGTTGGATAAACCAATGTATGTATGCGGTAGTCCAGAAATCCCTTGTGAGGGCGGTGGAGCTAAGAACAATGATGTCCATAGAAGACCTAGGAGATAATGTAACTATCGTATAGTGAGGAGACCTTCATTTCGGTATACCTCTATCCAGTAATTTTTTTAGATAGGGTACCAATGGTATTCCCGATGTTCCCGGACCAGATGTTTCCGCTACAAAGTAACCTTCATTTCGGGTATGCCCCGATTTAGTAATTGTAACGTCCCTGTGGTGAGTCGCTATGGTAGAAATCATATCCCTGTTGTTGTGGCATTGACCAATTTTAATCCCGTAGCAGCCTGGGCCGTTGCAGGATCCAGGCAATACCGGTATGGCCTGAATCCCGGAATGGCCCTGAACATAAACATACCACCGCCCACATCGTCTGCAGCACATCTATCTAATTATAAATCTTGTCAGTGTGTCAGTGTGCCTTGAAGATTTTTATCTATTAATTGATGGCATCCTTATGCCTTGTAGTTCTATTATTCAGCTATATGAGTTCCCTACCTACATTGGCAGTCTACGTCTCGATTGCTAAGTATGACCACAGTACATAGTCTGGCTGGCACGGAGCACAGTGGTTTCCGAAAAGGGAAGTCGTCTTTGCCAATCAGAATAATGTGACCCTCCACAGAACTCCAGAAATACACTAGAAAAACACCAAAAGGAAATAACAAGTGTCATCTGGTGCAAGGACGGAGTATTGAACATACATAGATTCACACTACCGAAGTCTCGACAAAAGCAACCCTCAAAGGTAAGTAACCTCGCGATACAAGAAACTGGGCCCTCCCCGCCAAACCTACACTGAAATTAAGAAATCCTTGTTATAGAAAACCTTAATATCTTGTTTATTAATACATATAAAAGTGAAAGCTATTATAACGTAGGGAGGCTTTTATATCCCTTCTACAAAATATGTGCATTACTCTAATTATGGATTATCGGACAAGCCCATTACCCTTAAGGGCAAATACATCCCTTCATGCGACCCTTCCGATGTGGGGATTCGCGACACCGCAATAAACCTCCCTACGCTCCAAGCGTGAAATCTACGACCACCACTTTCCTCGCCGGATACCCCCCACTCTCCCTACAAAAGACACTCAATACACCATCGTCCTGCTCCCTAATCCTATACCTGTCCCACAACGGTTCAGTATAAACCCCAGACTGCTTCCACAGGAACTTCCAATCCTGGAAGCTTCCCCCTGGTGTAGCTCCCCATAATTGGATCTCGGTTGCCTCGGGATCGTTATTGGGGAGGAGAGCAATTAGGTCACCATTTGAGAGGGTGACAAGTTTCCCTCTGAGTCCTGTTGCTGTGGGTGTACCAACACCAGAAAGGGAGAGGACGTTGCGGGTCCAGATGCCTGTGAGGTCCCATGCTTGTCAGTTTTATTGACCTCAATTACAATTACAATTAGCGGAATGGTAAAGGTGTGAGTAACTTACCATTTGTATCCCTCCAGTAATGATACCACTTGAAGCCCCCATCTCTACTCTCCCTATTCAATACATGTACCCTCCCCCTGTCATCCACTGTCTGCCCTTCTTGGTTCAGAATGCCGCTATTCTGCGGGATATCATAAACCGTCACTCCCCCGCTACTGGGAGTAATAGGATTACTCCCCGCAGTTGCAATACTCACTCCCCTTGTATTCCTCCACGTCTTCCCCAGGTCATCGCTATACGCGTACATCATATCATGGTTCGTCACCACGTCTTCAGTCTCCCTCCATGTCCAGGTTGCATGCAACCTACGCTGGTTCGGGGCGAAATCAAGGCCGTTTAGGTATGCATTGTTATCTGCTCCTTGGAGGTACTTGCCCGTGAGGGACCACATCCCACTGCTGGGGCTATACAGGTAGAGATAACTATCCCCAGCGCCTGACCTGCCAATCCTGAATTCCATTATGAGCTGGTTTCCGCTGACTCGCTCGAACCTTGGATACGTCAGAGGTGTCCATGGACCGCTGCCGGCGCCGGGGAGGGCATGCAGAGTTGTCCCAAATAAGGCCGTGCTCCAGGTATATAACGAGGGGTTTGTGGCAATACCAGCGCGGCTGACGCGGTAGTTCAGTGGAACATTGTGGTGGTCGTAGCTGAGGTGGATTCGCCCGTCGCCGGGGGAGATCCCGATAGAGATGATGTTGTGCCCGTCCATTGTCTTTTGGATGTAGTCTGTGAAGCGGGCATGTTGCCAGGCACCGTTGGGCAGCCGTCTACGGCTGATTACGACATTATGCCTTTCATACGTGCCGGTGGCGTTGTAAAATGCAGCGTATTGCCTGAAAACCCCAAAGTGCGTTAGTCAATTCAGTCAGGTAATTTAGGAGAAGTGGAATTATCGAACGAATATAAGACTCACCATCCACGAAATGTAGTGACTGCATCCTGTTGGAAACTCTCCCCATTCAGACGTACAGGCGCCCCAGCCGGGTCCACTCCTAACACAGTCGATACTGCTTGTGTAATTGATAATCCAGAAACCACAGCTGACAGGATATTTGCGAATCCAAAAAGCCACAGCGCCCTTGGTGCCCACATCTTTCCAATAAACGCCGATATGTCCATCGATGTGAGGGCAAAAACCAAAAAATTTGACCCTCCGACGCACCCCTTATATAAGTATACTATATCCTTCCCATCATATCTTGAAATATATTGCGCTGGCTGATACCCATGTTTAAGACAGTTAATCTTTTATTTATAAAGAAAACCAAAACTCAGTACTCATGTGTGGCCCCAGTAGGGGGCCATAACGGACCACCCGGGTGGATAGGCAAGTTAATCTGCTTAAGACACGGCGATAATAACGGAATTCTACCTGGTACTCAGAATCGGAAGTTTAACCGGAAGTGTCATAGATACAATTATCCGGCCGAGGGTCAACAATACTCAGAAATATCTGGTTGGATAGAGAAACTGTCGGATACTGCCGGGATTTACCTGGGTCAAGATGGCTAGACAAAAGAATAGGGGCTATGGCTAGGTGAGTGCAACCAGCATTCAAGCTGTACCATATGAGGGAAGTGTCCCGCACCTGTTCTACCAATACCAAAGTGTATGGTACACGAGTACAAGGGAAAGAGATTGCTAGCGCTGTGAAATGGCAGGGATATTGACATGGGCACCAGGTCACCGACATGGATACATACATCAGCTACACTCAATCTGGGTATGTGACAAGCACATCATCTCGTGATATTATAGAGGCTCATCTGATAAACTATGAGATATGGAATGGATAATTCAGAAAATAATAGACACCACTCATTGCAGAAGACCATATGTCAGAGCCTAGATCCTAGAGGATTAGATATGAGAGTTGCGGTCTTGAACATCAGACAACAATATCACGGAGCTCAGTGAGAGAGTTGGAGCCCCATGCGAGAGTCAATTAGAAAATCCTAAAGATCCAGCATGGTCTAATATCACATATTGGCTCACTCTCTCCTTTTATACCCTATATTTTTATCCCATACCGGCCTCATCCTATATTTTTATCTCTTTCCATACTGGCCTTATCCTATATTCTTATCTTTTTTTTATATTGGGCACTGGCCTTTGTTCTTGTCTTGTTGGTAATGTTGTTCTTGATGCTGGAGGGAAGCTTCGGAATCTGGATCCATTCATTTTCTTATCCATATATCATTAGATATCATTAGGAATCAACTTACCTGGCTGTTTTGCGTGCAGTATTGTGTTGTGCTGCAATAGTGATCTATGGGACTACGAGCCAATCAGACCGACCTTGAGCTCACCTGTGGACGAGACTGAACCCCTGTCACACAACAGCGCTAGCAATCTCTTTTGCCTGTACCCGTGTAGGTAGCGTTGCTGCTGTTGTATTTATAAGCCTTTGCATCCCTGTCGGTCGCCGTGGCATTGAAAAAGAATGTCTCCAATGAATAGCGAATAAATCAGCTATTGCAAACTGCGAGAAACATGTTTAACACAGTTCTCGAAATGATCTGGCGCAGGGGCATAGCAGAGGTGCTATTTTTCTGGGGTTCAATCTGTACTACAGATATATTCGTGCCAAGAGATACTTCGCCTGGTCGACATTCCCTTGAGTACCGCCAAAATAATCATAAAAGGGGAATAACGCATATTATAAGCTTGTCGGTATTTCTTTCAAATTCCCAATTCCCAACCCATACCATACATATTAATGAGTATCTTACTAAATTGATATAGTGGAGATTCTTATACAACCAGCAAGTTCGATAACAAAGGGCAACTTCCTTCCGAATCATGTCCCCTAGGGAACCCAAGCTGTATCACTGGCAACCCTTGGGCAACCCATGGTGGACACAATTGGATAACATCGCTTACCTCTGTATACAACTGCTCCCTGACAACAACCTATAACTATGCTGTGTATGGTGATTTCCTCGATCTAGAGATTAACGGCGGGTACTCAGGGACATCCATCATCCAGCATCAATACCCAAGGTTCTTGAGCAATATAAAATCAGGGGGTATTAGTGATGATATACTGCGGAGCCAGCAGACACTTTTTGTAATATGGTCAGGTATAAACGATGTGGCAGCCAAGTATGAAAAGCTCAGTGAGGCAGAGGAGAGAAAAAAGTACGTATCCTCTACATATCTAGTTCTGTTTTCCACAGCCCCGGGATCATTAGAGCCCTTGATCTGTGTTTCTGTCAGAAAGATGCTAATTCAAAACCCGAATCATTAGGTTTACTACAACTTATCTCGACACATATTTCAACTTCGCCCGCAATCTCTCTGCAATCCACGGAGCTCACAACTTCCTCTTTCTCAGTAGCCCTCCCATGGAGCGCTCCCCCTCTGCATTGAGGGGGTCCGAGGAATCTCGGGCCAAAAGGAAAGTGCTCATAAACGCCGTCAATGCCCAATTTCCGAGCTACATTGAAGACTTTAGAATGTCTCTCAAGAACAGCCAAATTAGCGGTTCGGTGAATGTTTTTTTCTATGATGCTCATGAGGCTTTCACAAGAATTCTTGATGCCCCAGAGAGTTATGGATTTAGTAGCGCCACTGATTGGGGAAGCACACCTTCTATGTTCTGGGGGGATTCTTACCACGTAGGAGCATATGGCCATGCTATATTTGCAAAAGAGGTAGGGGAGACGCTGGAGAAGGGTGGATTTTGGGAATACCCTAGGAATACCCTAGCAGTAGCCATAAGACTACTAGTATCTTTGGTGTGGGGTCTGTTGAGACACTTTTTGTTATTTATTTAGTTATTTATTGGTACTAAGACTATGAGGGAGCTCACTGTGGCATAGTGAGCTTTGGAGATACCGCATCAATCTTTTCAGGTGTTGAGTGGTTTTGGTATAGTGTGTAGTGGTAAGTAAAAGACGGTTCCGAGGCTTGGGTATACTAGTACTCGTTGCCATATACAAGATCCCGCAAATAAACTGCATATGTTTCTTCCATGTAGGTCAATTGTTCTGACCCATACGTCAATACGGCCCATTCATCAATGGGTCGACCCATTGATCAATGGGCCGCTAAAGATGGTTAGGCCGGCCCACCCATCAATCGCTCTAATGGCCGGCCCATTCATCAATGGGCCCAGCCCACCCAT
>Ga0307511_10001764_pt1 | contig 22746 bp, 25 predicted proteins | sample 13_EM_MG_FD_200266 | JGI IMG/M metagenome (GOLD analysis project Ga0307511, IMG submission 200266) | Populus trichocarpa ectomycorrhiza microbial communities from riparian zone in the Pacific Northwest, United States - 13_EM | ecosystem: Host-associated > Plants > Roots > Unclassified | place... | reverse complement strand
TAGATCAAGGCCTCGTCCGTAGCACTCGAGTATTCAATGTATTATTCAAATCAGGAGCCAATTTTTCTATTTATCCGTAGTGCTCCATACTGTATTTCTCAATAGTTCTGAATATATGAGATAACTATATTTAAATATTATTGTGGCCATCATATTGATGAGTGGGCTGGGCCCATTGATGAATGGGCCGGCCATTAGCGCGATTGATGGGTGGGCCGGCCCAGCCATCTTTAGCGGCCCATTGATGAATGGGCCGTATTGACGTATGGGTCAGAACAAGTATACGATTCCCCCCGAAAGAGAGTTGCCGATCGTCGTAATTGATGACCAGGAGCAAAAATATTTCACTATCTTCCCACTCAACTGAATAATCGCCCCACTATATAGATCCGTTAAGGCATTGCTGTCCCCTACATACGCAGCCCACTTACAAAACAGGGCCCCTAATACTTCCGAGATAAATAACAGTAATTAAGGAAAAACAATAAAATTATCAACTGAGAAGATTGCAACTAGTGATGAGGGATATCCCCCCGAAGACCCCAAACGGAGAAATATATCACACTTTTAAATAATCTGAGCATAAATCGGCACTAACATCGACTTACCATCCTTACCACCAACCAAAATCTCCGAGAGAGCATCTGTCCGAAGAATTCCAACTTTTCTCAGGACGATATATTCATAATTTGGCCCGCCAGATTTGCCTTGCGTGAATTGTTTCCCGATATGTTCGCATACAAGCCAGTTGTATGCATGTCCTTCGGGATTGGAAATGAGAAGTGTGACTTCCAGATGTTGACTCTGTAGGTTCAACTGTATGGGCCTTTGGGATCGGTAGGGACTGTAGAAGCCAAAGATCTTCCCCCCGGCCTTGACTACGTATTCACTTGGGTCGCCCGTTTGGTGAAGAATAGCAGCAGAGACCGACCAGGCCTGAAACAAATCGCGCCCCAAGTATTGTCTCTTCCTCGTCCCAGACCATTCGATGGGAATATGTTCATAATCAGGATCTTTTTCTGGCCAAGCCATAATTTGTGGCCAGGTTGGGAACCATTGCTCCTCTGATCCACGATACGGGTAGTCGAACAGGAGCTCAAGCTTTCTTTCCGCTGGAAGAAGACCAAAGCAGTCTCTCCAGAAACCTCCAGGCCCCACACCCTCCTCATAACAAGGCAGTCTGGTTATGCGGAGAAGATAGAACAGGCCCGAAACTCTGTCTAGAGGGGTAGACGCCTTCCGCCCTGCCATCTCCTTTGCCAATTCATACATCTTACATCCACGAGGGCTATCTACCTCTGAAGCAAGCAGTAGGACTGGACGCATAGCTCGCCGCAATGTGGTCTCAACTTGGACCTCTTTTCCATTCTCAATTTTCTTTATTGTCCCCCGACTATTCATGAGGATAGGATCCCTGTCTCGTGGGACTCCGCCATTGATTGTAATATGCTCTGCTCGTATTTCCTGTAAAGTCCAGGCTCTTTTCAGCCAATGACGGTCGTTATCCCATCCATCACTTCTAAACTCCCTCCCAACACCGTTGAAATAACGCACAATTCGACCTGCCGCACGATAAATATTGCCAATTGTGGGAACATCGAGCTTCCACTCTTCCTTCTTGAGTAAATTCAAAGCATCATTCTCACTGTGCTGCCGTAGACACAGCACGTCGAGCCATACGTACTCCGCACCATAGCCGAGGAGCTCATATCGCAGGCTGCTTACGTAAATGCGCTGTGGTAATGGAACTGGCCATTGGAACTGATTGACTGAAGTTTTATCCGAGTGAAGATCATCAGCCCAGCTATGGGACACAGCCCAATAGGCAGGAGGGCGGGATTTCACGTCAAGGTCTGTTGATACTTGCATGGCCAGGGATGCTGAATATAGCATTCGGAAATCAATCACCCGATTACATTTGAGATCCCAAATGCGTCGGGGCATTATGGAATATGGAGAATCAATAACTTCTTGTTTGGAATATTCATCAACATAGATTGCACCAGAGCGAGCGTCATCAAACTGCTTTGCTTGCCAGTGCCAGTGTGCCCTTTGTATCGAGATATTATCATCACCGACGCCGTCATTGAAGTTCTTCCATGCGACACGTGCTGCAGCATATGCGGTCCCAAGGTCAAAATTGCGTGCAACAAAGTATCTGATGTCATTCTGGAGCCATGCCTGCAGAAGTTCCATTGTATCGGCATGTAGACCAGTGAGGGCTGCAAGCAAGCGAAAGAGGGCGCCTCTTTCGAATTCCTTGCATAGAATATTGGCGTGTTCTGGTTCAATGCTCTCGCCTGCCTGGAGCACAATACTAGGTAGTTGTGCTCTGCCATCTGAGGAGCTGCCGACGTCGTATGTGTATGGCATGGGAAATGGAGGCCGAGCTATTAAATCTGTTTGCTCGGTGATCATGTTCGCCGAATCGGTATGCATAGTCGATGAGGAGGTTGATTGTTTGGCAACGGCAGCTTTGAGCATTGCAAGTAAGGGCTGAGTTGCCTTGCTGCCCTCAGACGTAGCAGCATCCAAGGCATTTGGGTACGTTCCTGATTTTGTTTTGTAATAGCCACCGACATATGAGGCACCTACCCCTTTGCTCAGCAAAAGCGACACTGTTCTAGTATCTCCATAGTAGGCAGCGGCGCCTAATACGGAACCATATTTTCCGCCTACATCCACTGTATTCCCTGATATCAACTCATCTAGAAGCAGAGAGATTACCTCTTGTTTATTGTGACGAACTGCTGCACCTAACGCAGTCCCATATTCAGTACCTCCCACTAACCTGACGTCCGCTCCTCGGTCGAGTAGAAGCGACACAACCTCCTCCCACCCCCCACAGGCAGCTGCGCATAATGCAGTCCCATATCTCCCTGTTGTAGCTGAATTGACATTCAGTCCTCGGTCCAGCAGTAACTCCACAATCGCCACCCTCCCTCCATAGGCAGCCGCGCATAATGCATTTCCATAGCTGCCACTGACTGCATGTGCATTGACATCCGCTCCTCCGTCCAGCAGTAGCCTCACAATCCTCTCCCATCTCCCACAGGCAGCGGCGCACAATGCAGTTCCATAGCTACCACTCACTGTACATGCATTGGGATCCGCTCCTCGATCCAGCAGTAGCCTCACAATTGTCTCCTTGCCCCCATAGGCAGCTGCGCACAACGCAGTTCCATAGCTACCACTGGCTGCGAGTGCATTGACATCCGCTTCTCGATCCAACAGTAGCTCCACTACTTTCTCTCTTCCCCAACAGGCAGCTGCGCACAACGCAGTTCCATAACTACCACTTGCTGCACATGCATTTGGATCCGCCCCTCGATCCAGCAGTAGCCCCACAATCAGCTCCCACCCCCCACAGGCAGCTGCGCACAATGCACTTCCATAGTTACCACTTACTGCGAATGCATTGGCATCTGCTCCTCGATCCAGCAGTAGCTTCACAATAATCCCCTTCCCCCCATAGGCGACTGCGCACAATGCATTTCCATAGCTACTACTGACTGCATGTGCATTGACATCCGCTCCCCGATCCAGCAGTAGTGACACAACTCCTAGTCTGCCGTATGCCCAGGCTTGCATCATAGCTATAGCTAATGCAGTGCCTTCTTCAAACACATGATTCACATCCGCTCCTTGGTCCAGACACTCGACTACTCCAGCTGAGTCACCGAGCCATAGATTATTTAGAAATGCCTTCTCACAATCTCCTGTCCCGGCACTCATAATTCACACTAGCCTCCCAGGCTTAAGCTACTGTACTGCCTTGGGTTTATGTCGCACGGGGGGGTTGTAGGTGCTGCGGTTGTGAGTGCTATAGCGAGTTCAGGGCAACTCAGAGGGCTATAATCAAATTCAGCGACTGCAATTGGCCTATAGACGTGGTTGTATAGTAGACTATCATTCCATAATATATTTGTAAACCTAGCCTAGTTAGAAAGACAGGGTCTGGTCGAGACTGCAGGGATCTTACTTCGCGGTAAAGAATTCGTTAGGTACTTAATCTCTACGAACTCCTCCTGTTGATCCATTGACTTCTCCCGCCCAGCCAAAACACTGGGACCTCTCCATACGGAGTAACTCTAATAGCATATCTCCCATGCGAATGGAACCATACGTTGCTAGGCGATATTGATTTAAATGATACTAAGCCTACATACTCCGTAAGTGTATGTACAGCACAAAGCTTTATTGAGGGTAACACTTTGTGAATGTGGTTTAGATAAGTATGGAGAGCCGGAGCACGAGGGAATTGCAATGCATTTCTGCTTGAGGTAACACCAAATCAACATTTTACCTGGAAAACAATTACCTATTGTCACTCTATGCAGCTCAAACACGTTGCATAGTATTGATTTCTCTATTCCTCTATTTTCAACCTTGGTTTTCGTGATCCACCTCAATTCCATTCTTTAACCTCTCCCGCAGAATTTCTTCCGCAATTAACACTTATTCCAGCTCATTTCTTGCGTACACCAACGCTGCCCACCTCACTCTCTTACATTCTGCCATCCACTCAGCCGACTCAACCCCACCCAGATCCGTCATTTTCCCTTCGCAACTACCCTTACTACCCACCTATCTACTCCTTTTGCTCGCTAGATGGTACTACCCACCTATCTACTCCTTTTGCTCGCTAGATGGTAGTTTCTCCTGTGCAAACCCTGCTACTGCTGCCGTTGCCGCTGCTTGAGCCAAATCAGTCAATATCCATTGGTACCACCGTCGCTGACTAGGAGTGAGGATTTTCCTATCGCCTCGGGGGCAAGGCGGTTCGCTTAGGTTGTTCCCTATCGGTTCAAATCTAAGTTTGCCCTGACGTCACCGGAATAACAAAGTGCTTGGGATCGAGGGGAGGTGGTTCCGGTAACCATTCCCCTGCGGCTATAGACCTGTTTGCCTTCTCAGCAATTATCCTCCAGCTGGAATCGGCCTGGCTACGGTCATAGATGAGCTTGAGCTACACTAATTGTTAGCCAATTAATGATCCTGTAGAATACCAAAATTGATGGGAATATATACCCTTGAAGGGGTCTTTGAGGCTAAGCGACGAGCAATGGCCTCCCAATTTGTGCCATAACTAGCTAGCAGCAATTGGAAGTCTGAGCGCTCTCTCCTGGTAAAGTAGCCGGTTTTTTTAAACCACCCCCGTTTAAGCTGTTCTACATCTAGGCCCGGTGACCCTCGGGGAACCTGTGCTGCTTCTTCCTCTCGCTCCTCTCGCCCCGTCCCACCCCCTTCCACCGCTTCTTCCCCCTCCTCCTGACCCCGTGGATGGGTATCATTCAATAATATATAATCCAAAGGATCCACGCTTACCGAACCGTCATCCCCAGCATCACGATGTTGCCCATGGAATTTTTGCAAATGTTTATTCAACTCCTTTTTGGTGCTGAATCCTAATTTTGCCCAGCCATGGGTACACGATGGATCACTACACACAAATGGTCGAGAGTGACTGTCTTCGTGCCTTTCCCTTTCCCCGGAGGTGGAAAATCCTTCCATCTCGGCACAACCTTCGCAGGCCGGATGTCGACACAAATATATACCCCGATCATATAATTGTTTCAGATTGTCTCTGTCGGCAGGTGTGATTCTCACGTCCTGTCCTGCCATACACCCTTCCAGAAGTGTTTGAACTTGCCAAAATCGTTCAGTCAATATTAGTGGCTGGTGGTCTCTATGCCATGTGTGAAGATCTGTTTCCGGGACTCAGTCAACGTTTGATTGAATTCCTGATCATGATATGACTTACGCACCTTGAACGGATATACCCTCCTTGTATTTGGTGTCAAGTTTGCTATTATAGCTGACTACTGCAAAGAGTATAGATAGATGGTCCGTGCCCATTCCTTCGACTGTCTCAAGTAATGCAAGTGGCCCCATCTCCTGTTTCATTTTACTCGCTGGTAAAATGCCTTGGCCTGTGGCCCCACCCACATTAGCGGACGCAACCACAAAGTATACATACACATTGAAAAGGAAACTCGGGTCATACTATCCGTGATATCTCCTTTACTTGCCTGCAAAAACTGGGAGAGAAACCCAACTATCTCCATCATAGTGGTACTATCAGGTCTCAGTCGCAAGCATTCTCGGAGATGATGGATCCAGTAGCTATTAGAGTATGACAGCAAATGATAGTCGCCGTTGAGAAGGTGTTGCAATTGCCTCATCTCATCGGTTGCATCGACACTGAGAAAGTCCAAGCTCAAGTACGTAATGCATACCCGAAAGGCGTCCAGATGTGCATCAATTAGCCTGAAAAAAGGACTCGTGTGTAGGTCTCCACCAATCCCAGCGAGAATATATCTAAATCAAATGCAGATTCAACATTATTACATTTCTCAGTAAATTGTTTTCTGATTACCCACTCTTTAGCAGAAAAGTGCACAAATTGAACAGTTGAATCAGGCAGTATTTCAGTAAGCAAACCACCTTCCACAATACTGGGCCTCCCTACGTGTCTTGATGACTGAACATCGATGGCGAGCCAGCTTTTGACTTCTGACAGTGTAACAGGCCTACAAACACATGCTAACCATTTGAGAATTATTAAGGTTTCTTGGTGCAGTTTGCTGTTTGCATGTGAGCGTTCAACAATCTGTTGCAGGATCCTCCCATAACTATGTAAAAGTTAGTATATATTCAACTGCATGGACCTGGCATTATTTGCTCTTACGCTTGATCCAAACCGTGTGGTAGATTCCTCACCCCTTCCTCAATGTCATTCAGTCTTGTGGCATTAAGAAAGCTGCCAATGACAAGCCGAACCCAGAGAAACATGCCTATATTCAGATAAAATGTGAGAAAACAGTTATCAATGGATTTAGTGAACGGGTTATTTGATGATGTTTACCTTCGGCCCGTACCGTCAGCGTTTCGATAAGCTCCCGGGTATAACCCTCCTCCAAGTGAATGTGTGGTTCCAGTTTTTCCTTTACTTGATTCAATTCTGATATGATGTAGTTGTTTATATCCACCTTGTTGTCTGTCTTTCCGACTCTCACTCTCGGGTTCACAAGCTTATTAAAGGCTCCTTCAAGCTTGATCTCCCTGCTGATGACACAGGGGCGGACAAGGTGTAACTTTCCACTCCTGACTACCTCTTGTAGGGTAATATGCAGATAACGCTGAATTATGGATTGTTCAGCGTCATCACACTCATCCAAGCCATCGAGAATAAGATAAATGGGTTTTGGATCTGCACATATCAGTAAAATCTCCTTGAAGTGTTTTTTCAGTTCTCTCAACGAAGCTGTCACCTGGGTGCTTTCTTGCAGCCAGTGGTCAGCTACTGGTAGCAGGTCTGGATTGAGTCTCAGATATTGAGAGATATATGCCCGTAGTAGCTCATGAAGTGTGTTCCGGCACATATTACGAAAACTAAAGAAAAAGTAAAGAACCTGCTTCCTTTGGTCATTTTGCAGATAGTCTATCATCGCTGAGGCCAATACCGTCTTGCCTGCCGTGTATCAAAGAGAAGAATCAGCTGGTTGCAATTGTAATTACAATTGAGAAGTACAAACCACATCCGGGGATCCCAGTGACCCATAGTACACCAGAGTTGCCATTCAGCCAATCCTGGAATTGGCGGCGCTCAAAGAGCCACAACCCAGTTTCCGGATGACGTTGTTCCCCAGCCCTTTCTTTATCATCTTCAGGATCGGTCCCATTAATCCATTTGTAGATGTCTCTTCGCTGGGTGCTGATTCTTTTCTTCTCAGTTTTCTCAAACTCCTCTTCTGCACGTCTCCTGACACTTTCGGCTTTCTGTACTTCACTAGCTGGTGTGTTAATAATCGTGTTCAATTTCTTATTCTGAGCTTTGCGAGCGCAGTCCTACTCTTGTATTTCTGAGACTGGCACCTCTTTATCCACCAGCTCCTTGAAGCTTTTCAGCCTACCAAGGATAGATTTGAATCGATCACCAAAGTCATCCCACAGACTGTCAAACAATAGATTCCATGCTACAATAAATCTCATTAATATAACCATGGATACAGTCATAGATTGCAAGGTCTATGAGGATATTTTGGATCACATTACAGAAAAGAGCATCAGTACTCACATCCTCGGCGGAAAAACTCCCAGGTTCGTCTTACAAACTCCATGATATCCTCGTAGACCATTGCAACCACTAGATCTTGGAGGGATCCATCATGAGGGAATATCCTCTCGTAGGCAATGAACCGCGGCAAGTTCTCTCCTACACTTTGCAGAGCGTTTACTAGTCTCTCGAAATGACTAGCATACTTGCTTGCAATCTAACAACAGTTAAAAGTGGATAGATGTGCAATAACAGCATGGTACAAAATGGAACTTGAAAGACGAACCTGCAGCAATACTTTCACTGGCCCCTTTTCGTAGTCAGCATTCGTATAACTATGTAGTAACAACAGGCGATTAAGAAAAATAATTACCCAGATGAATGCCAGAATTTCCGCCTTCCTCTGAACACAACCCCCAATTACGTCCGAATATGTTTTGATACCAGTGAGAAACGGTCCGATCCGCGCCCAGCCTTGCATACAGTGTCGCGAACTCTGCTCCCTTTGAAGATCTTCAGCCATGTTCCAGACGTCTTCAAACGTAGTACCCTCGAAGGTGCAAATCTCTCCCGCTGTTAGTCCAGCCTTGAAACGATTGAGAGCCTGCATGAATGTGGGTCCCTGTACGGGTCTAGATGTAGACATTTTGTTTGGTTGGTGGAGTTTGGAGATATTACAACCTAAGATTAGTGTAGCACATACAAAAAGGCATTTGAATACGTATTTATGTCTACAAAATGCACGTGCACTAAGTATGGTGCGGCTGAATAATTGCTACTTATTAAGTAATCTAGGCATACCCTGTAGCCAACTGTTTACATGCGGCTGTGTTATAAATGGGGCTCAGCGTTCAGTAAAACTTCGTGTCTGCAATATGTATAAACTGAGTACCTACTCTGTAGAGTAATCTCTTTTACTTGTATAGCACTATATAGTCAGCTCATATATGCAGTTCGGTAATGTATCGATATCTGGACCATGATTCTAATTCATCTGGCAAGAGCCCGAGCCTGCAACAGCGAAAGCGACTACTCCTCCCCCCACCTTCCCCGGGGCCGGAATATCAATATACCACTCATGATGACGATTCAGGATCACCCAGAAAACGACCCTGCACACCAGTGCCTTGTAATCGAGCCGACTGTTCACCATCCGTCTCCGCTAGTACGGAATATCTTTCACCACCGAGAGTACTTACCCCACGCGAAGCATGGCCGGCGCCGGAATCCCCATCCGAAGCTATAACAGCATCCGAAACCTTAAGCTTACAATCCTCTAATGAGTCGGATCCCAATGAGCCTGAGGAGGGTACAGAGCAAACTCTTGCGGATCCATTGGGACATAAAAGGCTCCTCATCGATCATCAAACTGTCTGTATTGGAGGGGTATGTCGAAAGACCCCCAAAACATTAGGATATGCGCAGTGCCTTATTCTTGTAGATTATTACGTCCGAGGCAATCGTCTGCGATTCACAAAAATTACCTTCCAACAATCAAGGTGCCTTTCTTCCAATCTTCATACCTACGAACCCACCAACTAGTGATGAAAGACTACCTTTTCTTCTCGCCCCGGAATTTTCCGCGCCCGTTTTTGGTTATCTCGATGAGCGCCATTCGAAAATCATCAAGCCACTCTTTCACCGACAGCTTGTCCAATTGCAAGCACTGCTAGACCCCAACCCCACCCAAGGTCAACATGCAAACAGATATACAGTACATCTGAATTTTTATGTTTGTGACACGGGAGTGCGAGTGAAGGGGCTCGGGGATTTTTTGGCCAAAAACCGTGTTTGGCTTCAGCATCCCGTTTCACCAGTACCGAATATCCCATACAGAAACCCGCATTTTCTCTGTAGACCAGGGACAGTTCTCACCACATCGGGGCTTTCCTCTGTGACCCAGCCCGAGCCCGGTAGAGGTAATTACGGGATTGAAAATGAGTCTGCCGGTGCAGCAGATTATACTCTAGTTTTAACCCAAGAGGCAGAAGGTGCCTTTAAGGAATTATTTGATTCATTGTGTCAACAATCGCAGATATCTGGGCACATAGAACAGGATTTCAATATTATCACCCCATTACTACCGTCAGTTGAGCCTCTGCTGGTAAATAGAATAGAAGCTGACCTCCACCTATAGACATCAGAAAGATGCCGTATCCTTTATGATCCAGCGTGAGACACCTCAAGCTTTTGATGAAGAGAGCTCCTGTTTCCTCTGGAAGCGCATAATCGGGCAAAATGGGCAGTCTTTGTAAGAATTTTATTGATTTCTAAAGCAATCCCTCCCCCCAATAATCCGTTCACATGAAGTCGAGGCTAATTCAGACCTTTGAAGATACCAAAATAGGATTACTGAAAAAATGCAACCAAGTATTCCCCGCCAGACCCTTGGTGGCCTTCTGGCCGATCACATGGGTCTAGGAAAGACACTTAGCATACTCTCCTTGATAATACACACACTTCCAGATAAACCCCAATACCTTGAAGAACCTCATCAACCATTAACACTCAATCAGCAACAATATCCAAAGACCACTTTGGTAATTACCACAAAATCTGGTATGTGAGAATGTCAACATTTATAGGTAAACACATCACTTACAAGTCGCTAAATTACAGTTCTTCCTCAATGGGAGCAGCAAATGGAACAGTATAGTACCACAAACCGCTAGATTTCTATGGTAGTTGTCCATTTGCTAAGTCTTCTGTTGTTGAAATGGTAGGCACATAAGACGTGGAACGCTCAAAAGCCTGTCGTATCTCGGGAGTCAACGCAAAGCCCCTCCAGAGCAGATTCTTTCACAAGATGTTGTTTTTACCACATACGACATCGTGAGTCACGAGTGGCGCAAGAGCCTAGGGGAGGATAGTGAGGTGTCGACTCTCCATGGTATTCCTTGGTATCGAGTTGTTCTAGATGAAGGTGAGTTTACCTCGACAAACGTAAGGGCTGTAATGGTAACTGACAACCTGATTAAACTCCTTTTTCCGGAGCCCAAAGCACATACTATACGGAATAGAAACACAGATAGGGCCAGGTCAATCAAGGAACTTCATGCAGAACGACGTTGGTGTGTAACTGGGACACCTATCCAGAACTCCATGGATGATATAGCTGGGTTGTTACTATTCTTGCGCCTCGAGCCCTTCGACCACTATGATACCTTTCGTGATTATATCCGGATGCCACTAGAACGTGGGCATCCAACAGGCTTGAAGAGACTCCAAACTCTCATCCACTCTTTCACACTCCGGAGGGTGAAGGGAACCGTTGAGCTCCCCCAGCGCAAAGTGTATACGAATAATGTCGAACTCGATCCACACGAGAGGCAACTTTACGACAACTACATCCAGCAGTCGAAGTACTTGCTAGATAAAGCAATTAAAACCCCTGGAACACGTCACGCAAAAACAGCGCTTCAGATCATATTAAACCTCCGGTTAATATGTGACCATGGCCAGGATCTCTTATCATCCTCTGAGGAGACATACAGAGATCTGCTGGAGGAAGACATTGAGGCCGAGATACAGCAAGAAATAGATGCTAATGAAATTCCTAACCCAATTACTCACTATCAGGAACTTTGTTGCCAGCTGTCGCAATCTTCACCCTCAATATCACCACCACCGGATCCTGAAGGGGACGCTGGAATGTTCGATGCATATGATGGACCAACCATAGCCAACAGCCCTATCTCCGATCTCCAAATAACTGATGAAAAAACTGCTACTAGTACGCCTAAGTGCCAGCCAAAGTTTCCTAACTACAGCGGGCCATCCAGCAAAGTCCGTGCCCTACTTGCTATCTTACAAAAGCCAAAGGAAGAGTGGAGGCATTCAAATGGCCCAATCAAAAGGTAAGCACACAAAAAGTCAACTGTCTTGGCGCCTCTACGCCCGCTGGGATTTTTAACTTATTCTATTCACTATATATAAGTGTCGTGTTTTCGGTCTGGACAAGGATGCTGGACCTCGTGGGCATTGCCCTTTCCAATCAACGCATTAAATTTTGCAGACTAGATGGGTCCATGTCGGGTGTAGCGAGGGATGCATGCATCAGACAGATTAACAACGATCCAGAGACAACAGTGATCCTGGTGTCTCTCATGGCAGGTGGGGTCGGGTACGTTTACCAAAACTAGTCCTTCATTGGGATGCGAAGTCTAATTCAATCAATTGCACTGAAGGCTCAATCTCACGATCGCTTCGCAAGTACACTTAATGGAACCCCATTGGAACCCCATGGTCGAAGAACAAGCACTGGATAGGGTACATCGAATTGGCCAGAAAAACGGTGTTCAGGTATTTCGGTATCTGGTGAAAGATTCATTTGAGAGCGTATGATACGAACTCCATCACCGACCCCATATCCTTGTACTTGCAGCTGATTCTAACCTTCCGGAAACAGTCCATCATAGAATTACAAACAAAGAAGCGAGGCATGGCACGCCTAGGAATGGAAAAGCTCACAAAAGAGGATTTGAGAGTTCAAAAACTCAAGGTAGAGAACAATCACCCTCAATTCATTGCCAGTTAGCTAATACGTAAAACTAGGAAATTCGAGCGCTGTTCAATTAGTCCACTTGTGAGATAAAGACTCTACATTAGCACTGCCCACCAGCAATATAACGCCACCACCATGATCTATGGAACATCGCGGCGAGGGGGATTAATGATAGGGGCTAGGCCTACGTGATGGGAGAATGGAGTAGCAATAGCCCTTGAATTAAGCTACATCTAAGTACGGACGGGAAATGCTGCGATGAAAGTCTACCCGTAAGTGGGCAGTAATCAATATTACCTCTGCTATGGGTCACTATATGAGATAGTCTAGTTGGTAAGATGGCCACGCTGTCAAGTTATACTATTCAGCTTCAATTATTCGCTAGAAAATTTCCACATGTTTATCAATAGTATTATAGAGCGTAATTATACAAGCGTTAATACACCATATATGCTCCAGGTTTACAATCCAGGAGTGATGTTGGCTAGGACTCAGGGAGCTATCTTATAAGATAGCTATAGAATTCAACAATTATATATACTTGCCCCCTATTACACCTATTACCTCCAATAAACAAATCAACAACCGCGATACCAAGCACCATAATATCAAAATCGGCAAGCATTTAAACCACTATAATACAATAAACCACACATAGCAGCATACCAGGGTACCCCAAAAAACACGTGAAGATACAATGCCAGTATATGAAAAGTATGAACTATGCCCTAGGGCTCAGCAAAAGCAGAACAGGCCCCTAAGAGAGTCTATAATGGTATCCCCTAATTCCGAATCTCGGAGAATAATTATTAGACATTGGAACTAGACGGCAGCTAAGCAGAGAATGTATACCTACTTATATTTTAGCAATGCGCAAATGGGTTGTGGGTCCGGTAAATACTTTTAGAGTATTTTATTTATCTCATATCTTCATATTTTTACGCTGGAAATTATAGTAAGTGCCATAGTATATTGATGTGGAAATAATTATAATACCCGTATGCACATCTAAAGTGGTCTATTTGACACAAGAAATACCTAGGTAAGTATGGTTGGAGCAATGAACTGAATTGTGATGTGGGGGGGTGCTCTTGTACCCAAGAGGTGTTACCTGATATTTGCAACAGTGATATCCTTGATTTTACCCTGATCTTGAAATATACATACTGCGATATCGACCATAGAACCAGACTACGATTTCCGTACCCCACTAAGCCCAGGAGTTGAGAGAACCAGGCTAGGTTGCGAGGTGGATTCGGTAGTTTGGTTGCTCCAGACATCTAGGGTACGTTTACTGGTAGTGCTGAGTATGAGTCTCAGCGCCGAGTATATAATTCAAATCATTGTCCAAATCGGCCAGGGTGGAGTATAGACATAACTAAATACCTTAGCACTTGGTGGCCTTTTACGAAGGTAGAACTTGAAAAGCTTACTTATATAGAGAGGTAAATATCGGTTCTTTAGTTAATTCTTAGTTTACTCTCGCGCATTCGGGTGAGATTCGCATACCATTGAACCATATACTGATGTACTTACCTCCAGGGGGCCACAGTGGCAAGCTAGGCTGGAAATATACGGAAATCTCATAACCAAACCGTCAAGGAAGTTAGAGGGCGCTCCCGCTCCTTCGGGATTCTCGAACATTCTTTGCTTTTTAGTTACCTCCATCAAAGTAGCCGGTTTCTATGGAGTACTTGCTATAAAAGCTAGTCCACTCTGAGCAATCTGAAGATCTGCTAAATCAATTTAGGAAGTCTCTGCCGTAAACATACTCCTGTCAAGAGTCTGTCAGTTCAGGGTAATCATAGTTGTTCTATATATAACCCGAATATATTTTCGACTTGCATATACTCCCTTGCTGTACGTAATCTATAAATCACATACACGCCCTAAAAATAGTATTCACAATGAAACCATATATATGAAAAGTAGAGCACAATGTACTCCTACATACTCCAAAGGCTCCACAGGTAGTATACAAAACTCGAATTGCCCCATATGAGTTTCAAGCTCTGTATATAGGCGACTAGCGAAATGAAGATGAGCCCCCATGTCAGAGGAGCCCTAGCCGGGGGTGTATATATTGGTGCTTCAGATCGGTAGGTCTGTTCCCACTGTTAATGTGCCAGCGAATGAGACACCCACAAGAGTCCTTTCTAATAATGTGTTTGAGTTTCGGAAAAACAGGGGCACCGACCCAAGCTCTATGTGTGCTTTGGTGCCGACACAATTAAGGGAGCTCGGGGTTAGAAGTGGTTTATTACTCCAATTGGTGCCAGCTAGAGTTCCTCTGCCTACCTTTGGGTTTTGATAATCACCACAGCATTGACAGGTTTTTTGTTACTGGCTGTAACTGGTGTGTGGTCCTGGACCCGGATTTTACGTCATTTAGATTGTTTACTTCTCATCAATAAAGTGGGTGTTTATCTAAAACGGCAAGCACCAGGGTGCAAGACTGACCATCGGCGGGCAAACTCGACATCAATGACCAAGTTTGCTATTAGCAGCTGGGTAAGAGCTGACATGTTGTCATGACTACTATAGAGGTAGTTGCTGATCAGGCAGCAGTTTGGCTTGCCTGCAAAACAACCCCTGCATTCTTTAGGGATATCGTATGGATGCTGGACCCCGACTTCGAAGGTTTGTTCTTTACTGTAAGCAGAGTCACTTACTTGCAGCTCAATGGGGTTTGCATATGTTATATTCCAGGTAGTCTGGTTGGCACGACCGCTCCTGTGGAGGATTCCAGGCCCAGCCGAACGGAGAGTCATTTAAAATTCTATTACTCCCCCTTCCAATATAGGTTACGTTTGGCTACCCGATTGAGAAAGGCATAGTGCACTAGTAGCCTAGTCTAGTGCACAAGAGCCTGTATTGATGTGTGAAAAGGTAATTCTAAAACGGGAAGGGGTGCGTTCTTGAGAAAGTTATCTGCGTAGGACATCCTCATCATCCTGTCATCCACAGTTCAATACATCAAGACAGTTTTCTCTTCTCCCTAATATACACTTCGTTGGTATTCATATCTTCAGTATACATATATATCAGCTCTAGTTGTAGAGTCTCTTTCAGTCCTCTACGCTATCGCTACGAGTCCCTTCGGTCCTTTACTCAGTTGGTTACCATGGCTGCGAATAATCGGTCACATTTTCGAAACGTGCATTTTTATGATGGTAACAACCCTGGTGTGTTGTTAGGTGGACTCATCCAGAATGGCTCGGTAACAGAACGAAATTTCCTCCATATGCTCGGAATTATCCTTAATGTACAGAGCCCTATAATTGTTCAGCATCAAGGCTCAGGTCACATTGTGTTGATGAGCGAGAGTCGACTGGAGGTTGGAAGTTACGATATATATTGTCATAGTGAGTATTTGAATTATTCGGGATTAGGGTAGTAATCTAATTAGGTATAGGTGATATCCAGGTCAGTGATGAGCGATGGGTGCAACGGATACAGTCGTTTAATGTATCTGGCCGAGAAGATGCCTTTCGTGACGGGGTGCGTGCTCGAGACGGAAGATGCGTCATATCCGGTGTGGTGAATAGGAGGGCTCCCTTAAGATGGACCAGTTTCACGGCAGCTCACATCTTCCCACTGGAGAAAGAGAATTTGTGGATCCAGTGGAACTACGGCAGATGGATTACTGACATGGATGGTACTATTGGAGTGTCGAAAATTAATTCGGTTCAGAATGGGTTCCTTCTAAGAGAGCATGTTCATTCATTATTTGATCAGTATTTGGTATCCGTGAACCCAGATGTAAGTATTTGTTTCAACGAGATTTGTAATTAACGCTAATTGTTCCAGGATAACTACAAGATAGTAGTATTTGATGATGATTTGGATGGAATTGATGGACGGAGTTTGGATCCAGTGTGTAAGGATCCGGAGGATCCTCACAGAGTGTGCGATAATTTGTTGAGGTGGCACTTCAGACAGAGTGTACTTGCAAATATGAGGGGTGCCGGTGAGCCTGTATTTGAGCATGATTTTCCTCCGGGGACGGATATGGTGAAAGAGATTAGTGAAGGGCCCTATGCGAAAGAGAGGTTTGAGTTGGAAATGGTAGCGAGATTACATGGAGCTGTATGAATATACGTACATAAGTTTTAATTTGAATGTATCAATTATATTATGGGCCCCTGTGTTGGAGCGAGAAAGATGGTTAAAGCAAAGCGATGATGAAATTGTGAAAGGACGCTAAGTAGGACTAATTGAGAGACAACTTACATTGTGGCCGTCAGATACATTGTGGCTAGAGACGGGTGGGGAGGAGATGCCATCTCTCACGTGAAAGGTCTTAGGATCGCCCTTCCCGTAGGTTACGATTGGCGAGCCAACTTTCGCCGTCAGCGAATGAACCAATTTGTACCTTATTAGTGTAAAGATATCCCTTCTTAGAACTATTAACCTCAAGTATAGTCTGGCTCAAGTAACGTTCCCCCTTGCCTAAATAGGAAGGGAAGTACACGACGTTCACAAAGCCTCGGGGGTCCCCCACCCTTTAGTAGAGAGTTCCTCTTAGTCTTCTACGATCCTATCGGTACATACTCATCATTATATCAGTCAGTTACCATGGCTGCGAAAAATCAGCCACATCTTCGAAACGTACATTTCTACGATGGTAGCAATCCTGATGTGTTGTTTGGTGGACTCATCCAGAACGGCTCGGTAACAGACCGAAATTTCCTCGATATGCTCTGAATTATTCTTCTTTACGCAGACCCCTATAAGTGTTCAACATCGAGGTTCGGGCCCCATTGTGTTGGTGAGCGAGAGGCAACTGGAGGTTGGGAGTTACGATATTTATTGTGATGGTGAGTATTTGAAATCCTAGGGATCGATTAGGGTAGTTATCTAATTAGGTTACTGGGGGTGTCGAAGATAAATTCTTGTCAGAATGGGCTTTTGCTTCAAGCGAGTGTGCAACAGGGGTTTGATAAGTATCGGGTTTCCCTTGAGGAGAGGAAGTAGTACTGACTGGTAATATGACAACTACAGTAATGTGGTATTTGGTATGGATATGCTAGGTATAGATGGACTCGAAGTGAAGCGTAGCTAAACGACAGAGGACTAAGAAGGAACTCTCTCTATATGTATGCAATTGTGGCGGCGGCTCAATTTACTAGCTTTCTTTATTAGGCAACTTGGGTACGTTCTCTAACGGTTTCCGGGAACGGGGAGATCAGTTGTGACTCTATACCAATAAAGGGAGGTCACCATTGGTTCCCATAAAAATGTGTCCCGATCGGGGACTTGTGCGTTCCCAAGGTGATCGGCAGTTTTTTAATCAAATATCGAGAGAGTTTGTATTATCGGATTTATGTTATTTTTGGTACTGATGGACTTATCGGTAATATAGTCAAGCATTTCTTCTTACGGCTATATAACACATTAATTGAAGAGGCAGCTATTCGGTATCCAGTTGGAGTGCGAGCCCGGGGGGCAATTACTAAGGGGGAATTGGTTACAGAGTAATACTATTTTATATTTTATATTATGTTTGGAGGAGTGTTTCAATCAATGTCAGGAGCTTGTGGCTGCACTTGGGCTTACGGCCTTTGGTGAGAATGTTACAAGTTGAGGATTGGCGTCAACAAATTGCGTATTATCTTTGCGTTTTTATTTTGAAGTTACTGCTTTAGGTAAGATCTCAGTTCATTCTTTAATAGTTGAATGATGAGTTTTGAGTGGCGGGCTAATATTTTTATTTTATTTAGTAGGATGAGAGTTTTTAATTTTAACAAAAAGGGGGAGGGGGGGGAACCCGGCAATTAGCCAGAGATAGAGAGAAAAATGAAATTAGGAGTTTGCAATGTGACTGTTGTAGAAATGTTTATTTGTATTTAATTGTTGTTTGAGTTCTGTATTGAATATTGTGTTGAGAGAGAGGAGATTATTTATTTTTCAGTTCGCTCAGATTATACTAATGAAAAGGAGGGCGGGGGGGGGGGTCAGCATAACAGAGAAAAAAAATTTTAAAAAAAAAACCATATACCATACTGCATACTCTAGTGAATGTATACTACTACTAAAGCATAACGAAAAATAAAGAAATCTAACAGAAAAAACTCTAATCTAGAATGGCGAGACATGGTGCTAGGGCCCACTCCACCTAATATAGGTCTGTAATAAACAGTTTTCGTGTCCGTAGGTTGGAATATTAATATGCAGGGATATATTCGTCAGATGGTATTAGAGAAATTACCCTGAACTTGCTCCGATATGTTCTGACTTGGGTTGTCAGCGACAACTTTTGTATGGGGGCCAAAATGATTCTGTGTACTAAGCCACATGGTAAGTATCTCCATTGGATGACAGAGCTTTGTCAGCGCAGCGCCAAGTTTAATGTCCCGGGAAGTACAAAAGTACTTTCCTCATGTGAGGAATCCTAGCATCGTACTCTGACAAGAGAAACTCCTTGGACCCACAGTCTCACAAATACGGAAAAGATAAGAGATCAATGTACTCCCCCAAGATTTATTCAAATCTACCTGTCCGCCATCCTCCACTAACGACGACTATATTCTAGAACCAATGAACAAGCCTCAGATAACGTAGCCTTATACCCTATACCCATGCTCAAAAGCATGTGGGAAAAAAACAAGACTATATGGTAGATATGCATGCACCAACAAACAATTTAAGTAACCGAAAGTTGAAAAATCACAAGGTATGAAAACCGCAATCGATAGCACCATAATACTGAACAATAAAAACAAAACAAAACAAAGCAAAACAAATTACCCAGCCGTATCCTATAAAAAACACCATGAAGAAACACATACCCCATCCACCTCATTCAATCACACCCACTAACATACCCCGCATCCTCACCCCCTTCTTCCCCTTGAACTTGTTCCATCCCAGCCATCCGAGCCCCTATCCTCGTGCAGAAACTACCCAACTTCATTCTCACTGCTTTCCCAACACCAGCTCGCTTTGCCACTGCATGACCACTCCAACCCCTCAGCGTCCCGGCTGCCATCTCCACAGACTCCCGCGACTCGTGACGAAGTGACTTATCAGCGACTATCAGTGTAAGGGTCTTCCACGAGACCACGAAGCCAAGGAGGCCAAGTTGAGATGCAAGGATGGTAGGTTTCTTGGTCGGTGGGAGAGGGACAGGAGCAGCCGAGGAGGAGAGAGTGTTAGATGTAGCTGAACCATTAACTGCTTTGGGCGTTGTACTAAAGTCGCCCTGCTGGCCCATGCTCCAGTCGAAGTCACTGAACAGCCTCATACCACCGAGGCGACCCCTCTCAGACCCTTGCTTGATCATAGTCAAAGCCATAGCACATCTCAAAGCAATCTTGATATCTGGAGTGACGGTAACCATCCTATGTAGCTGGAAACCGGTTTCCTCGCCCCAGGTACACGTAGTAACACGCTCTGCAGCTGCAAAGTCGTCCTTGAATATCCTAAGAAGCGTTTGTAGGTCTTTTCCTTCAGCAGTGCACATCAGAACAGCTCGGCTTGCCAATACACGCAGGTGAGCACCAGATGTTGGAGGGGCAGTCTTCAAGGAAATATCAAGATCTGCCTCGATACGGGTGGCATCCGATTCGTTTGGTTTGCTCTTCAAGCTGGTGAGGAAAGCACAGTGAAGAATAAGTGAGCTGTACCATGCACTCACGGCGTCGAGAGGTGAGCGGATAGCTTGATCTTCGACAACAGAGTTTATGCTTTCGTCGTGATATGCTTCCGTATCGTTGAATTCAGTTGGACGGTTGTAGCAAAGATTGTATGCCCTTTGGGTAATGCGGTCGTTAAGAACATTCAATGGCTCAAGATCGAGAAGGCGAGCCAGATGCTCGGGAAGAGGCTCTGAGTTAGCTTGTACAGGGGCCTTCTGAAGGTTGCGTGCTTCGCTCCAGTAATAAGCAGAAAGCTTTTTAGCCAACGCCTCGAAACCTAGGTGAAGATCCCAAAAGAAAAAGTGAAGGTCAAGATCCCAAAAGAAAACACGAATGTGAAGAGCATTAAGCATAAGACGTGATGGGGTAGCGGGAAGAGTGAATGATGCTAGTAAAGAAAGTAAAAGGCGAGCATGGGAAACATGTTGATCGCCACCGGCCAACTGAGCGTCCAATGCAATTGTCCAGGCTTTGACCCTAGCAGCTTCCTGTTCAACTGTCATACCCGTGAGCCAAGAGTATCCATCCCATCCGACACATTGTCTGATGCCCAATTTCATGAACTTCAATCCCAATGCTGCAAGTTCGAGCCAGAAACTGTAGGGGACTGAGACGGTTTGGATAGCTGTCAACCAAGCTCTTCTTCGTACCTCAACTGGTGATGCAAGAGAAGGAACAGCTGATAATACAGGCTGTACCGACTCCGCCTTGGCCTCCTTTGGCTTGGAATCGAAGAACCCAGGTGAAAAGACATAAAAGATTGCAGTAAAGAAGAGCAAACCCTTCAAAACGAGGAGGAAACTGTAGTGAGAAGAAAGAGCTGACTGTGTCACAACCATATCAAAGGGTATAGCGAACGGTAGTGGGATAGCAAACAATCCCCTGCTATTCCCTTCTTGCTCTTGTAGACCGTTCGCAACCATCAACCCCGCCAAACTCCCAACCATCAACCTTGACATCAAACCACCGCCAGGCCCCGTGCTTGCTGTCCTGCCAGGTCCAGCCATTACTCCACCCATGGTTGCCAACTTCTCGAAGGCACTTAATCGATTCTTCAAATGCTCATTCTCCTCCTGTAATTTCTTCGACCTCTTCTCCAGATGCCTAATATATTCGGTAGCCTTGGCAAGCACAGTAGCTTTATTAAGCTTATGCGCAGGCGTCAACCCCTCAAGGTCTTCTTCCTCGTCGTCGTCCCCAAGCTTCGATGTGCCAGCCATTACCCGTAGAGAAGGTACCGAGTCACGAAGTGCAGCAATTTTATCATTAAGATTTGTTCGATAACGCTTCTCAATCATATTATGTGCGGTTTTCTTGGGTTGCTGTTTCCTGCTAGTGCTCATCTGGTTGTGACTAGGTGGAGACTGATCAGGCTCGGGGGTATCACTGGTCTTTCGCTTTTTACTCTGAGGAACGGCTTCGTCCAGAGAGTCATGGTGGTTTGACTCTGGACTACTTGACGAATGCGGTGATGAATTGCTCCGGAACATAGATGTTTGTTGTGATGCCTGTTGATGCTGTTGTTGCTGCTGTTGCTGAAGTCGAGCTTGCTGCTGCTGCTGCTGTTGTTGTTGTTGCTGTTCTTGTTGCTGTTGAAGCTGCTGTTGCTGAAGCTGTTGTTGCTGAAGTTGTTGTTGCTGAAGCTGTTGCTGTTGCTGAAGTTGTTGTTGCTGAAGCTGTTGCTGAAGCTGTTGCTGTTGCTGCTGTTGCTGTTGCTGCTGTTGAGGCTGAGATTGAGGCTGCTGTTGCCAATTGATTGATGTGAAGTCGTCTTTCATCATCGCCAGGTTCCTCCAACTAGAGTCAGGCTGCGTGAGCTGCTGCCGTTGTTGCTCAGAGCCGTTACCGCTACCGTTGAAGACAAACAAAGGATCCGAGCCTCCGCCTTCGATGTATGGGAAGTCGGATCCCTCGTATGCTGTCTGAACATTGGGGTCCAGGAGGGAACTTCGAGGAGATATAGTCATTGGTTGTCCATTGAAGTAACTTTGTGTGCTGTTGTTCTCCTCGGCCTTGATATTGTAATCACTCATGCCAGGTGACACCACATCACGTTGCTTCTGCTGTGGTTGTACCTGCTGTTGACCCTGGGGCTGCATGAAGGAATCCCAATTACTAGCAAGGTATGGGTCGTTGTATGGCGCGGGAAAGTCGGTCCACAGTTGATTGATGTTATCGTTGTTGTAAACAAAGCTAAAGGATTCGGGTGATAGTGAGGTCGTAGACGAGAAGCCAGGAGGCGATGATGAGGTGCGATCGACGGGGGATAATGAGGATATTGATGGCGCACCCACAGAAAGTGGGTTCTCAGCGTCAACGTCAGCGTCCAGCCGAGCTAGAAATTGTGCGCAGGTGTTGTAGTCTAGACCGTCCATGACCATAAAAGTAGTAGATGTGGTGGGAGGGGAAGAAACGGCGCGTTTAAACTGAGGGGATAAGGGAGCCGTAAGTCAAATTGACACCACTGAGAGCCAGTGGACTGATATGTCGGACAATGGCTCGATGTAACTATCGGACCAGGGATGACAGACTTGGAGGGGGGT
>Ga0307511_10001763_pt1 | contig 22748 bp, 19 predicted proteins | sample 13_EM_MG_FD_200266 | JGI IMG/M metagenome (GOLD analysis project Ga0307511, IMG submission 200266) | Populus trichocarpa ectomycorrhiza microbial communities from riparian zone in the Pacific Northwest, United States - 13_EM | ecosystem: Host-associated > Plants > Roots > Unclassified | place... | reverse complement strand
TCAACCACCAAAGCCCCCATGGCGCAATGGTCTCGGTCTCCGAGTTCTGTTTACCATGGGGGGGGCGGTTCGGCAACAATGGTCCAGGGTTCGATCCCCACCTTAGACGTGGGGATTTAACCAGCTACCCTAGCAAGGGTGGCAACTGGCAAGGGATTACCTCCACCTGACTTCGGCAGGGCGGGGGGAACCCTTTGGTTTTCTGACTCGCTGAGATATTACACATCCTCGTCCATTTTTTGCCTCTATCGAATTAACTTCAGACCACGCGGCTCAAGTTCCATCCTATTCAGGCTTCATCTTTCAACAGAACGCAATAATCATGCCAGCTTGATGCCCCTCTAAATCCCGAATATGAATATATTTCCTCCCAGAACCCGCCATATTCACCCACGGTTGATCGCACAATATTGGCCGTAGCAAGGAACATACTATCGTGTAGTCTGGTTGGACTATCGTGCGTACTTGGCCGGCGATAAAATTTTACATGTACAATATGTTCCTAGATATAGAGGCGAACCGGCTCCATAATAGCCAAATGGTGCGTGGAAAATGTTAAATGCCTCTGAGAAACCTAGTGGCGCACTCAACTGACGATGTTAGCAAAATCGACCATTCAACAGAGGTCTCCGTCTACGCATACATTCCGTTGATATACCAGGTACGTTATTTGACTCCCCATGAATGAAGATGTTCCGCTGAATGGGTACCCCTCTCAAATATTCCCATGGGCAGTATGTAGTACCCCCCAGCCCCATACACAAATAAAGATATTCAACACGCCGTCTCCCAGGCACCCAATAGCGACTGAGACTAAAATTCAACCTACTTCTAGTCCTCCAAAGACCATTTTCTGAATTTATTTTCCCCAAGAACCTCCTCCTCTCCCCGACCGTACCAAACCTACGCCTAGTACCAATTCAGGTATGCCCCTGCCTGCTTGGCTTCCCCAAAATACCATACTTAGATTTTATACCCACAATATGGAGATCCGTTTGCTCGAGTAATGGTTGACAAATACTTAAACACTTGTGGGCGGTTTCCTGGTTATCAGCCCTACCACCATGAGGGTTTGTGTCAGTCAAGTGCGTAATCCCAGTGACTTTGTATACTAGTCGATTGTTCCCAAAAACCTCATAGCAGACGTTACGTTTCTGGATGTGAACTTGGAACACCACGTAGAACTAACCCGTCATTGGACTCACCATATCACCAACATTCTCCCACGAGCAAACAAGGCTCTTCTTTACCGAATCATATTACTCCTGCCCAACACTCCAGTGCCCAAATTTTCCGATAACTCTTGTTGAACCTGGAAAGCGCTTCCGGAACTCCACATGAATACACGCGGCAATTGACACTGGCACTTTGCACAAGCAATCGTGGTCTTCTCCTTCACTACACCTGTAGCTCCAGATCAACTTCGTCCGTCTTCGTAACCCCCCAGAAATGCCCCATTGTGTGCAGCTACGCAGTCCTAATTCGTATAGCATACTGGCAGGTTGTCGAAATTGCCCAATTGTAAGACGGATGGTGTAAGTACCTAGAATACATCAGCAAAAGTAATTAATGGTCAACACGGAATGGAATTACTTTAACATGATTAAACATATGTCTAAAACCTTCCTTGGAAGAACACAGGCTTCTTCCTTGCCGATTTATATTCCTCTTCACCGGGACCTCAATCTATTAACCTGGCAATAAACAATCCCGAACCGGTTTGAGCCCACCTCCGGAACAGCTACGCCCACAACCGCTCATTCCCGGTCATTACTTCCCTACCCCAACAATATCCCAACTTTCATCACCCACCACTATATTCCTCTACCCCACTCCCGCGTACACCATAACCAGCGCCACCAGCATCACCACCACAAGCCCGATATACACCGAAGACAAGGGCTGTCATCCTACGCCACCCCCACGAACTTTAAACCTGGTCAAATGCGGCCGACTACCCTAGCCCATGTTCGCATGAGCAGATTGTCTAACCTGGCTATTCGTATGAAGGATAATTGAATGCGTCAGCAGATATATACTACATGGCTAAACTCACCCCCAAGACAAACAGTAACTTACGTACCAAGTTACGGTTACTCCGTACGTGCAATGGAAATTGCGTTTGCGCCAAATCTTAAAGCGCTCCCATATGGTTTCGGCGTCGAGGGGCAGCGTTGTGGATTCTTGAAGGCAATTAAATTGTTCTGTGGAAGGTTTTTTGGGGGGGTAAAAGTCTGTACGCATGAAACCTAAATCTGTGAAAGGTTAAATATATGTATAACGAGTTTGGTGGGTTGGAACTTGCTCGCCCTACGTAATATCAAAAGCTACTAACCACGCAATATGCTATGAAGTAGCTTTAGGGAATAGTTATGCAATTTCGTGCGGTAGCTACTGAGTATGGGTTCCGGTTGGAATGCTAGTACTTAGTTCCCCATTTACGTCAAAAGTCCCGCAGCTTGTCTAAGCTATGTTTATAGTTATTCTCATGTTATTTTTTTGGGGTCTAATAACCCTGCAGCTAAGCTTCAAGCATTTTCCTATATTATGTGGGCACCCCGTCAACCTGTCACCTCCTTCCCCCGCTACAGCAAAACAAAATAACAATGCAGTCTTCATCCTGCACACTTTTAAAGCCCGCCCCCCTACTCTTTTATCTGTCTCTGTATTTATCTGGAATCTAAATCCCTTCTAACACAAATTCTTTCTCTAGTCTGCCTTGATTTTCGATACAGCCCCTAACGAAGTGACTCCAACCACTTTCCCACATCCCGATTAACATGAGCATACAGAGTATTCTATCTCAAGAAAAAGCGTATATGTTGCGACCCAACAGAGGGAAGATTGGGCGGAGAAGCTTTGACCTATTGACACGACCCTCCGTTGACGCAACGATGAACAGTTTAGCAAAAGGCAAAGGTAACGAGCAAATAATAAAGGGAATTGTGTCCAGAACGTTGTAAGGAGCAGGCCATAACCCTAAGTTCAGTACAACAAAAGCCTGCGCGGGGAAGACTATCCCCTGTTGATTCCATGTCTGTGGAATCTAGCTCCAGATGTGGCCTTCAATTGCTGTTCGCCATCTGGATTGGCATACTGTGCAGCCAAACTCGACAACGCCGGTGAACCTTTGCCTCTCCCGGGATTGTTCCTCTCCCCAAAAGCCTCGTCTGGTCTAATGCAGCGCTTCTTCCAACCTCTCCCCCGAGCACTGGTTACATAAGCGTTTAACTGCGATTCAAAAATATCGTCGAATGCACGATCAAAGGGAGTCGTGGGTCTGGGGGTAAGTCTGGGGGGTTGGGCTTCGAAGATTTCGCCCTCCTCAAGCTCAACGGGCGAGGCAATTTCCCCTTCTTCAAGGTCCGGTGGAAAAGGTTGCCCCAACGGATCATTTGAGCTCTTGCTAGCGACCATCTCGGAAGTTGCAACCGGAGAACCTACAGTGAAGGATTCATCGACTGTTGTAGCTATACCAAGGATCTCCCTTACCATGGCGTCAAGCGAAGGGAGATTGATGGAGGGCTCAAGTTCTTGTTCCGGAACCATACCGTCCATTAGGGGTACCTCGACGTAGGACTCCGATCCCTGTGGAAGAATAGTCCAGATATCCGTAGGGTGTGTTTGTTCCTCATAATCAGTGGGAATCAGAATGTCAGGGGGTCCCATCGCCCGTTGAACCGATGGCACACTCCCAATGGTGTCGACCCACAATCGCCAAGCTTGGTCAACAGAGGTAGTATCGAGGTCCGAGTTGGGGTCGTCAATATTATCTAATTGGAAGACAGGCTCATATATTGGTACTCCCGTAACACTAACGAGATCTGTGTATAGATGGTCCCTTAGTACCCAATCCATGCAAGGAATCGACTCAGAGTATAACATCTCTGTGTATGTAGGGCTAGACCGAGGGATATATTCGGCGTTAGGTGCGTACCCCTCGTTGTGGTCCTGGGCGTGAAAATATTGTCTCATAACAGAGGCCTGTGTTGGAGCAGCCGGTTTCGCGGGTAAGTTATTCGCCTGAATCCTTAGAATAACCTTCCTTGTTTTGGGGTTCACCTTCCTGGCACCATGAGCCTGAGGAGGGTGTTGGGATTCTCCATCAGTGTGAGGGATTGGCACCGCAGTTTCGTCCCCATGATTGTCAACTGATGCATAGTTATTCAAGCTCCCCATATCCAACTCTGTGCTGGTGCCGCTGCCGGCCGTCCTGGGATTCGTTGATGGTTGCGAATGGCCGGAGTAGGCATAACTGACGCCGTCAATCCAGTACACATTGTCATTGTGGAAATCGGAGGAATGGAGCTTTGTAACTTCTTCCACGCTCAGAGGAGCACATATTTCGGGAGCCGATGGCGATATAACCTGTCCCGCCTCTGACTTGTTTTCAGTTGTAGCCAAATGTGGCGTTGGTTGAGAGTCCTTTGTTTGTGCAACAGTTAGGCCACTTGAAAGTCGAGACTTATGCCAGACGTCGGGACTTACATCCAGTTGGGGATGAATTGCCTTATCTTCGCAGGAATATGAGTCTTGTGGCGTGTTGTGGTCTCCGGGTCTTTTCACATCACCATCCGTAGGGACCAGATTGTAGTCCCAGCCCTGCAAACCCATGGCCTCCTCGAATTGATTCCAGGTCCACCGTTCGTCCCAGCAGCGTTGCATGAGTTCGTCATCGTTTAACACGGGACAGTCAACCTCCCCCTTCTTAGGATCAATTGATTTTGGAATGGAAGAGTCCGTAACGATAACGCCAGGGGAACCAACACGTAGTGGCTCTTGCACTGAGTGTTCCCAATTGGGTCCGTGGGTGAGAATTTGAGCTGCAATAGTAAGCTCCCATCCATCCTCATCACCGGCGGCGCTATCGCTGCACGGGGCTACAGTACTCCGTGGCGTTGTCGGAGGGTAAGTCCGTCTACCGTTATTCCCAGCGTTCGGCACCCGCTTCGGTGTTTTGGGGGTGGCTACTGCCCGAGGCGCATGTTGGACACCCCGGCGACCAACATGCCTCGCTGAAGGGCTTGAGCACTCCTTCTCCCAACCACCAAGGTAGGGCGAAGAAGTGGCGGACTCCGTTCTGGTCAACCTAACAAGTGCCCTTTCCTGAAACAGTGTTAGTCTATGGGCCAATATAGGCGGGTCAAGTTCATACCTTCTTGCGCTTACTATCTCGTGGGTAAGTTGATGGGAGGATTGGGTCTTTCCAAATAGTGGCAGTTGGGGTTCTAATTGCTCCCACATCTGCTTCTTTATCGCTCTTCGCCTGGTCTGATAGAGGGACAATTGAAGCATTGTTTCCTAGAGCAGTTGTGGACAATGCGGTAGTATTAGGTCGGACAATAGAGCTCTTCACAACCTCGTGGAGGGGTCCGCCAGTACTGGCAGGATGCTGCGGCGTCTTTATCTTGATTTCTGCAGTATTGTGGTTGGGTAGTATCCGGGGCCGGGAACACAGCCCTGCGGAGGTGGATGAGTGAACACCGCTGTTAATCACCCTAGAGTCGGAGCCTGGAACGTTGTTAAGCTGCATTGGTAGGATGGGGTAGATGGGAACTGTCTCCTGGCTTGCAGTATTCGGTTTGACTGTGGGGTGTAATTGGCTGCCAAGGGATGATTGAGAGGACTGTGGGCTCTGTGACGGGAGTAAGATTCGCTGTGGGTTCAGATGGGCTATGCCACCTTTTGCCCCCATTTGCTTTGATTTGCGTGGACCCAGGGCAGCACTAACTTCAACGGTGGTAAGAGTCGCAGTCCCAGGAGGATCAGGCTTCGGCTCGTTAGAGACTGTAGCCGCAACCTTGTGGCCCCGCTCTACGTCTCCCCTGAAAGATTTCCGAAGGGCTGCCCTGTCTCCTCTATACGTTTGCTTTGGTGCCCTAGGGTCGCAGCGAATTAGTTTCTGGGGGGTCCAATGTAAAGGGTAGGAACTCATACCCATAATCAGAGGAGGCAAGGCCTAAGGCTGCTTTCCCTCCGGCTGCAGACATCTCCGACAGAGGATCGATTATGTAGACGAGCGTTTGTATCGTCAGTGTGGAGAAGTATTGGAGGTGAAACCAGGTGGGTGAGGGGAGGATGGATACCAGTAGAAGGATACTACGAATGCCTGTAGTCTCGCTCGGCGGGTTTGGTTGAATGTAGGATTGCCAATAACGGCAGTTGGCTATTTCTCACCCTTATTACCGATTGCGACGTTGCATACTGGCCTCTGTCGTAGTAACGAGATGAAGCCATCACAACCATAGCCTCTCACAAGCAGTCCAATTGTAAGTACTAAAAACGATCGTGGTAAGGAAGTATGGTTGGTAGCCACTATTCGTGGTCCCGTAAAGGGGTATTGGAGGTATGTACCTGGTTTAGCTATCCTTTCAGATACCGTTCATCAAGGATCGTGGCTCGACTCCCCCTGCTCGCGGTACCATCCGCTATACCGTGACCTGCCTACCTGCCTACCCGACACAACCATCTCCCCAGCTCGGCTGGAAATGCCCTCTGGTGCCTCCTCTCGTGCCTCTTTTGCGTATTTTATTCGCGTCCGGGCTCCCACCCTTGCCCAGGGTATCCTTCACATAACTCTGTCTGGCTCCACATGTGGTGACGCAGAATCGTTACCGGTATAATCCTATCCCGCTTTTGGGGGCCGAAGGAAAGTAGATCTGGCATCTTGCCTTGTCTTCGAATTTGGTACTCCTTTCTCCGCAGATTCTTGGCCAGCATGCCACTGACCATTCGGAGTTGCGGAAGGGATCTACGTGGCCACCATTCTGCTTCCCCATGAACTGTAAGATCTATGTACCGTATATTTCCATTCTTTGGCAACCGTAATGTCTATAACCTCACGGGCCATAACTACCGTGCACGAAGTCCTGATGGTCACACCCCGTTATCGATATCGTCCCACTAGTACCCTAGCTCCACGACTCTCAATGTGTCGAGGAAGTCTGAAGCGTGATAGTAGTTCTTTCAAACATTGCGGAGGTTGAAAGCAGGTGTGTACAGAGGAAAGAGCCACGTCGTCGTGTCTCTCAGTCACCAAATATCCAATACCACCTCCAGAGTCGTATGAAGGAGCAAAGAAACAATACCCTGCCCCAGTTAGTGCCTGGGATTGGATCAAGGGAAGAAGAGTGTCAGGTGTAGCACCTTACTGGTAACCCAAGTTCCCTCACTAACCAAAGTAAACAACCCCAATACAACTTTGTTATACGGATGTAGGTTTGACTAGCAAAAGGGAATTTGCTACCAAAATCGTGCATATGACGGCCGTACCGGACGACATCATACAGCAGAGAAATTCGAGGGTTGGCGTTATTGGTGTTGTGGAGTTCGCACTCAGTGATGTGATGGGGTGTATAGACAAGCCGTAGAGGTTTGTTGACGTAAACAAGGAAGCGAGCACGTGGTGTTGCCTGGTGCACGTGCACTAACATATTTCTGGCACAGCTCGGAATGCATTGATCATATAGTTTGAATAGCCATTGTATTGCACAATACTCGGTATACATCCTCCTAATGATATAGGGCAAACTCACAATGAGACATTGTAGTTTAGCTATCAAAATAGAAGCACGTTTTTACACTCTCATGATATGCATTTCTTTTCTTCCCTACTAACCACGATCCTTGATTGTATTATACAATTGCCCACAGCCAATATTTCGAATATGTCAATTTGGTATGTGGCGTAATGCACTTGTCACTTCGGGCTTCATATACTGCTGTAGGAATGATGGCCCTTGAGGCATGTTTCATTGCGGGTATACCCTGAGATCTACCGAAACACGAAACAAAAAAGTAGAGTATCAAAAAAGATGAGAGGAGATGATTAATGTCGACCCAAGAAAAACCAACAGATGATGCCCCCGAAGCAAAAGAAGCAAACAACTTTCCATTAAAAATAGCAAATATTAGAGGGGAAAAACACTAAATGGCCCCTGAAAATCAAGAGGTAAACACAGGACATTGCATGACCACCGGGGAGGAAATTCGACACTTGTTCCATTTTCATCCAACACGCCCCACAATCATAGTCATTGACATGACTACCCCACAGGCATTGCGGCGCTGCGACTAATCATCGGCCATTACCACATCTTGGTCCAAACTTCCCGCCATGGCATCAGGTGTCACAGCAGTGCTCCGAGTTCCTTCGTCACATTGAGGCTGATTCTTGCGAACACGCCTAAGGATGGGGAACCTCTCATCGTGCCCCACTGACCTCTTCATCCCGTTGATAACGGTAACTTTCTGTGGGATCTTGTCGTAAGCAACTGGAGCTGATTGAGTTGGTGTTGTAAACTTGAAATCAGGTGTCCTGGGCACGTGAATGACGGGCATGAGCGGCGCCGGAAGTTGGCAAGGGGAAATGGAGATATTCATGGCCGGGGTGACTGGGGTGCTCTTCGGGGTAGAAGGGCATAAAGGCTGCCACTTGTTTGTGCCACTGCCAAATCCGGCGGAAGAGTTGAAGGAGGTCATAGTTTTCTTACCCGGCATAGAGATACCGCCTCCGCGGGTCATCTGTGGTGTGGCCGGGGTTGCATTGGCAGTCTTCATGGTTGACATAGCAGCGTTGCGTGCCTTACTAGGCTTTGCCATCTTAGACAAACGGTTCCCTCGGGTGGGGGGTGGCGCGCTAAGGGCGGAATAGTAGCCATTATGCAAGTCGACAGTAGCGGTTTCTACGTTGGCACCACCTGAACCGCCAAGGTGTTGGCCGGGAAATCGCCTGGCTGGAGTCTTTGCCATGTCGGCAGTGTATCCATCGCGTGGGTCGTAACTAGCTGACATTGGAGCTTTAAAAATCGTGTAGCTGCTTGGGACTGGAAGTCTCGTTGTGTAGTTGTAACTGCCTGAGTCTTCGATGCGACGATATTTATTATTAATTGTCATGCCATCAACAAGTTCTTCATTGCGGCCGTGCTTCTTGTCAACCGCAACATACTCCTCAAAGCTCTCGTACTTCCTGTGAACCGTGGTGGTCTCGAGAGATTGGGCTGGGTTGACAGCCGAACTCGTGAATGTCTCGTTAGCCTCTGTGGAAGTGAATACGGAGCGAAGTACACCTAAAGGTGGAATTGGCTTAAATGTGAATGCCGTCTTCTTGGTCGAAGCCGTATTGGCGTCTTGAATGTTGGCAGTATACTGTCCATGTTTCTGGGGGGTAACTGCCACCGGGATACGAGTCCCCGGGGTCTGCTTACTGGTGACAAGGATGCCAAGCTCACCAGCTGGTTGCACGAATGTAGGGTTTTTTTCTTTCCTCGGTGGACCCTGAGCATTGACGCCAGGGGAAGCAACTCCTGGTGCTTGCCTCTGTGGTGTCACAGGGACTGGAATGCGAGTTGTTCCAGAACGCTTGAGTGGCGTCTCGGGAATGGGGAGTTCCCCGGCAGATAGAGTGGGAATGCCAGCCGTGGCTAGAACAGGAATCCGGGTGAATCTGTGACGGGTAGGAGTCGACGACATCGTGACAACTCTAAATTGTCAATTTCAATTAGGTGTTTGTTCGTGAGGAACCTGCCGAGTCTTTGCTTACTATCTCTAGATGCTCTAACTAAGATAGCAAATAGGTGAGGGTAGCAGGCGGCAACGACACACACGGTTGACTATTAAATGTAAATTTCAGTTAGCTGTTTGTTTTGTGAGGAATCTGTCGAGTCTTTGCTTACGATCTGTAAATGTTCTAACAAATATAGCTTTCAGGTGAGTCTAGGAAGAGAAAGAGGTACAAAGTTTACTGCTTGGTGTAGATGCTGAGGAGGTTGGCTTGGTGAGAGTTTTGTTGTCCGATGGTGAGGATATTGTGTCAACAAGAAAGTCATACAAGCAGAACGGGTCAACTTTATATATTGTCAGGACGCAAGACTATAGTAATCACCGCGTAGAACGCGACCTCAAGAAACGCGTAATACTATTGTGCTTCGTTTGCTAGGCCAGTTTGATATGCTTTGTTGTGGACGTAACAATAGTCAATAAACACTTGGCACAGTGGAAATGGCAATAAATTCCCACGTTTTTGTTGACCATCCTGGACTTCATCCTCCCCACCACCATCCATAGTTTCCATACCACTATAGTTCAGCTCGATAACCGTAAACAACGACCCATCCAGGCTAATCAATCTTCTCACACCGAAGCATCGCTGTTGTCCCCTCCCTTAGTGAGGAGCCCTGGTACCGTTGTCACCCTTGGTGATCTGCCGAGTTCGCCACCTCGATATACTTCTCGGCACCTCCACTGGTATGCCCTCCAAAAGCTGGTAAGTCAAACATATCGTTCCGTATCTGGTGGGGAGCATGGGATGAGCTAACCTACTCTCATAGGATCACCCATCTGGTGACTGATACGAAGACCAATAGGCAGAATGAAAAACCGTATGCCTATGCCATCCAGAGATGGTAAGCCACCCAAAGTACCTCTTGGGCGAAGAGACTTTTGCTGACTTGATTCTCAGGGTGAGCAATGTCAAGGCCAAGGTCTTCAAGAAGCCACAGGCCAAATGTACCCATTCTTCAAAGAAGAGTCAATCGGTGATCCCAGGGATCAAGAAGGGGCAAACTCCATGTACTATTGCACAGCATCAGCAAAACGCCGTTGACCTCGATGAGCTTCCCAATATAAAGGAGGAGAGGACTCCTGCTCCCACACCTCACGGCTCTCAGTACAGTGCCCGAGCTTTCAATCCTGATGCTGCGCATGACCCAAGGAGCCCCCGCAAGAATCTTCGGTTGTCATTCCATTCCAACGCCCCTAGTGAAGCCCCATTGCAACTCGTGCCGACAGGAAGCTCGGGCTATGATATTGTCGAGGGTAATCCAATGTTCTGGCCATCCATTCTCACTAGAACTGGCCTCGGAGACGAGGTAGTAACTCGACCTGATTCCCCTACCTTGTCGGCAATTGCGGACGACCCCGTTGGGGAGTTGAATCCCCCCCTTTGCCCTCGCCGCCAATCCCAGATTGATCTGCCTACCCTTACCGGTCGACATGTTAGATCCAAAAGTGAGAACTGGGTGTTATACGACTTGGATGGGGAACATGAGGCTTGCAGTTCTGACCAGTGAGCCTGAGGCGAGGGACAGTGTGGATATACTGGGTATGCTTGTTGGCAATGTTCTGGTGGTTCATCTTTCTATCGTTGACATATACAGGCTGTTCTCAGGGGGTGCATTTCCTTCAGGTCGCATGTCATGTCTTTCATGTTACTCTTCATTTCTTTTCTAGTTAAGGAAGCGTGGGAAGGCTGGTTGAAGCACACGAATTTAAATTATCGTTTCCAGCCTCAAGATAGTTGATAGAATGACATAATCAGTGTTTTGATCCCTATTATTCGGTCAGATACTGTCACTTCATACTGCAAAACAATATCGCCGCACCCCAATAGGTACCTGGCTACCACATTCAAGTTCTCCGATTCCCAGGTTTACTCCTTTGCTATAAATACCCCCGGGAGTCACTTCGTCACTTTAGCAACGAAAATTCTTCGACTTCTGTAATGCCTTGTTTTTGACTTTTTTTGGTACGGGTTTATTGCTACTTGGTCTCTAGTCAACCTCTCAACCCCTTTCGAACTCGCAATATCTACTCCAGTGCCCCTGCAGGGAGAGGGGGGTACTATTCTCCAATACTCACCTACGTTGTTCCGGCGCCTGTTGACTGGTGAGGTGATTACACGGCAATAAAGATGGGGTTCCAGGCCGGGGCCCTAGGTGAATGAATTTTGGCTTTAGAGGCGAACCCAAGATGTTTCTCGAGGGTAAGCCCATAAAGGAGAAGCCCATAATGGAGATGAAACTCCAGCCACTGTCGAGCTGATCTGCAACTGTGGAACGTAACCGGTCTAGGCCAATCATAAGGCGGCAGTGATCCGTTGTTTTTCGACCGACATGTATAAATAGCTGCCGTGGGTTGGATACCCCTGAGATTTCACCAGAGTGTACTTGGTTGTATAGTGCCGCGACAACACTCCATCTGTGTACCCATTCGATATGGTTGGGCCTTAATGAACCCAGAGTTGTGGTGAGTGGACGAAAGATACCTGGAGGGCAGAGCCAGTTATGAACGACTAGAGGGGGCAACTGGCGAGGCCCAAAGGAGTGCCTATCAAGTAGGGTACTGGACGTTTCCTCGGTCTGTCATTATTACCCGATTAGATATTTCCATCTGGAACTATATTTTAGACTCAGTACAGACTCATTGCATGTGCGGCAGCCACACTAATCACATTACCTAGGCCTGTTGCACTACCTCTGGTAGGTTTCGATGAAAATATAACGGATTAATTTCCTTGCTACATGGCATTTTGAAGTACCTACACAGCACACAGGAGTACAATCTTGGTGAGAAGATAAGGCACTCTCTGATTCTACCTGCACCTTTGCTGTGACCTCGAATTTTCACATGTCATTGCTGGATCGCTGAAGTTGGCTAATGAATCGTAGGGCCTGTAATGAAACCTTGGCTGGTCGATGATCGACATGCCACAAAACCTTTGAAGATGCTCACAAACATAGGGAGCCAATAGCAGAAATAACTCGTCAGGTATGCGATGTTAGTTATGGTTTATTCACTGGTTGCCCCGGTTTGTACAGATGCCGTGTTTCATTTGTGCAATACCCCAAAATATTCCAATGTGATGGGGTTGCCATGGGAATAAATAGTTGGACGTCAAATCGGATGACAAGGGGGCTAGTGTCTTTGTGTGACTCTCGCGGTGAACCCTCATTTATTAGATACGTTTGACCTGGGAACGTTACTTTAACCAACGACGGGATCTAGCAAGGGTGGGATGACCCCTAGCTCGAAGTGCCCGGGGTTATCTTAGGTTTATTAGGCGGGGAACCTAGGCTCTTAATATAATTGTTTCCCTCAAGTCTACTACGGCTTCCATTTCGAGTAAATATTTTTTGTTGTAATTCACTGCTCGTATCAAAGCTACGTTGCTAATTCCCGATTGCTCCATTCATTACCCTTCCGCCGAATCACACCTCCCCACCCTCGGAAATCTATATATATACAGGATCTTTACATTGAGACACCAGGGGTTACACGGGGAAGGTGGATCTTCCTAGCGAATAGTTACGGGCACCATTAAATCGACCAGCCGCGGGGCGGTCCAGTTATTCTTCCGGGTTGCAGTTCATAGGAACTATGGGCTTTCAACAAAGCTAAGATAGAATGTGGAATGTGGAATGTGGCGGTGGGGGGGTAATTCTGATTTGGACCACGATTGTTCAAAAGAGAATGATTCATAAATTCATAAGCATTGAGAGTAAGGGCGATTTGCTTAACTAGAGGAAATATGATAATGCCCAACGCGAGGCTGCTACATCGGGAATATTCAATTGGGGCCTGCGTTGTTGACAATTCCGGGGCCGAGGGGAACATGGATAGACCTGGGGCAAGCTAGGGAGGAAGTATGCGTAGTGAGACTGGAACATGTCCACTCAATTGGGGGATCGGGAGTCCGTAGTAAGTATGTCCTAGAGGAATAATTTAGGTGGGCAGTTAATTGCCATTGAAATGGCAGGGTTACCCAGGGTTTGGAATTTTCGGAGTAGTAATTATATTGTGGTGGTTAATGGAGGGGACTCCATTCGAACTATTTAGTTTCGTGAATCTCATCGTATTCTGCGAAAATAATCTGAGTTTACTAGTGATCTAGTATTTCCACGGCAACGCAGTTGCTATCGCAATTTGAACAGTGTCTACGCAGCAGTATGATTCCAGAACCGCCCTCCAAATTAGGCTGTTAATACGCAACATGTGCCCCCGCCTAGGTCATGATCCAATTGTCCCCCAAAATATTAAGGTCAAGAGCTCACAAACTGAAGTATTCAGTTACTGAAACCGTACTCCCACCCCCATCACCGCAATTACTCTATGTGAGCTAATTCTCTTTACAGGTTCTTATAGCCTCCACCCGGGTCTTAAAACCCTCCTCCGCGTCAAGGCAGAAAAGTTTGAATATGAGAATCAAAAAACAAAGAATTGATGGAACGCACATCCACCGCACCAAGGTTACCCTGAACGCTGAGATTTCCCTGTTAGGTATCCGCATGTAATATGGACTGGCTGTAGTTTCCATTATGGTAATCCCTTCGTAAGCTATCAGAAACCTGTCACTATTTTTTAAGATATTTCTATATATCGCGGCCTCATTTGGAACTGTGCTTATGCATCAATCATGCTGCATGCATGTTTCACTGGTGAATTTCCTAACTGAGTTTCCATTGCTCACTTTTACCCTCATGGTCCGTGCATTCACATAGCCCGGCTCCACCACGAACATCTCATGGGTCAAGGCGCACATCGGGATCACAGGCAACGAAGCCGTCGATAAGCTGGTAGGAGAGGTAAGCGCATAAGGCAGAGGCTCACCCCAGAAGGGATCAAGGCCAAGGCCATGAGAACCGCTACCAAACACAGGATCAGGGAAGGTTTCGGGGTAAACCAACCATCTGGGGCAACCGAGCACACGCAGCCTATACCTGGTGCGGTACCAATAAGGGCCCACTGCACAGCTGGCTCCATCGAATCAATAAAAGACCGGACAACCTCTGCCCGGATTGCGGAGAGGAGACCGGGGAACATATCGTGTTCCATTGCCCGGCTCACCAGGAGGGAAGACAGAGGTTGGGCGAAATCCAGAGGTGGGAAGGCCTGGACAAGCCAATGTGGAAAGGGGAGGGCAAGGACAGATACGGCGCGGCGGAGGATTTCTTTCTATACTGTAACCAGGATCTCACACGGGGGCACTAGGTCCCCGTGCCTCCTCAGGATTTAGGAATTTGTTAAAGACAACTCTCGTTATAAGAATACCCGATATAAGCATATATTCATTATTTGCATGCCCCTCGTGGTCCTCCCACATATGTAACAGGGCGTAATTCTCTCTCGATATAAACATATATTCACTATAAGCATATCACCTCTGGTCTCGACCGTATCCTTATAACGAGAGTTGTCTGTAGGAGCATCTCCTTTGTCCGGCAGATTCGGATACATCTCTTGTTATACTGCGTGGGGGGTCGATTAACTGACCTTTCCGTTGAATTCCGGGGCTCATCATGGTCCACATAGGACTCACATGAGTAATGAATGCAATCAATCAGGTAACGAATTCCCGAATGGAAACCCGGCCAAAGGTTCTCAACCCCTGAGCCGTACCAGCTCCAAACTTGGTGTGGGTAACCGATTCGAAATTATCCATGAACGGCAAGAGGTACGGCGTCTACAAAGTCGTCTTCCATACGTACGAAGCAATTGCACGAGCAGGAAATTCCTTCCCCCTGAGGATTTTGATACGGGGAAACAAACCTATAGTGTTGGAATCGACAGCCTTGAAGCTTCAATTGGACGAGACCCTATTATTTACTGAGGTGTTTCTACAGGAAGGGGACAGCTCTGCGACGACAGCATCCGTTCAGTACTTCCCTCTTGCTGCCGAAATAATAGCCCGCTATGGATGTCTACTTCATCTGGCCTTCACCTTTCATTCCATCTCCTTCACCGTTCTTTTCTTCCCTTCACCTCAGCACAGGCGTCTAGTTCTACTCTCAAACTCAATCTCTAGACTCCTGCTGGTATCATACATGGCATCAAGGACAAAGCCAACTAGCGATACAGAAAGTTGGGTTGACCTCAAGTGGCGTCCGATGAACAAAGGGAAATGGAAGACTTCAAGGCTAGGATAGTACGGTATTTTACCCCTGCCGATTTGACAAACTGGAACTGAGGTTGCTAACCTTACGTAGGACGCCAAATGCGCACTTCTCGGCTTCAACGAACCTCCAAGCCCCTCTACCTCAGGCGCCAGATTGTCAGTCACGAACGAGATGACGAAATCTAAACTCCAATATCTATGTACCAAACCCATAATGCAAGGATCGAGCAGTCAAGGGGCTCAGCATGCATGGTGTATGGTGCATACGCTCTATGGACTTTAGATTGTAGGAATATTCACGCGCGCGTGTGGGGATATATGTATCACGGGATTGCTCAATGTGGGCAAACATAAGAAAGGCCGTACTGCAAATGTGGAAAAAGATATCTATGGGAAGTACATATAAGAAGTAGGTTTCGTTAGTTCACCCTTTGTCGCTCTGCCTCTCGAATGCTCACTAACACGATAGTATACAAGACTATACCGATAGCTAGATATCTACCCCTGTCTAATATACTCTCTGTCTTCAAGATTCCCCCGCTGCATACCATCGTAATCTTGCACAGATACCAGTCAACATGGGCGACCGGCAGCTCTGGAACAAGAAATGAAAATTTGTTCCATAACGACATCCTTCGACATATTGAAATCCCGAGGGATAGCATCACCAAACCATTTGCGTCCCCTATAAAACCGCCTTATATTGCGATCGGAAGCAAACCAGTGCAATTGTCACCAAGTTTTCTGCCCCAGGGGCGAGCACTACGCGTCATACTCTCTTACATGGACGTACATTCTTACCAACAAGTTCAGAAAAAGGGATGTGTATGTTCCAAAATGGTTGCCTATTTCCAGCAGACATTCAATCATACAACCCCCGGTGTGTTTTGTTCTGAACCTAGCATCAAAATAGACAAATGGCCTCGGGGTTCCACGCTGTTTCAAAATGTCTTTGTAACCCCGGCAAGCCACCATAGTTGTTAACAGTTAGTATGCATACCCGACTTACCCTGAACTGCTTGATGCTCCCTCCGCTCTATTCAACGTTTGTATGTTCTGCCATGATATAGTTATTCCCTATCACGATGTCATCTCCTGCAGCCAGTTTACAATACGTCCGTCTGTTTCCATTGCGTCGGTATATGTCCGCTTCCTGTCGTTCCTTTTTCTATAGCCCTCATTGTTCGCTGTTACCCTGAAACCTAGTGTATTTAAAAAAAAAATAACCCGCTCTTTATTTTAAGCTGCCACCTTTGTACATACCGCGTGAGGTAGGCCGATTACCTAGCCCTTCCCCCGACTCCTCTCGGGGTTCTGGGAGGGCTCACATGTATAGTAATGAATTTCAAAAAATAAAAATAAAAATAAAACAACTTCCTCATAACACAAGCAAGTCTTCCCACAGCGCATCTAGTCTTGTAACTACTATATCTCACCATCTACGCACACTAGCCTAATAGAACCACTTCTGTTGCCAAACGGTATTCTTCTCACAAGGGATAGGTATGTGTTAATAGTAAAGCCATGAGCCATTCTTACCTAGAAGCACTTGACGTCTGGAAAACCATCAGCGGGTTGCCCTAATAGTTTACTATTGAGAGCTGTCTTACCATAGAGTGCCTTCTGATTAACAATGGTGTCCCAGTATACCTTCGGGGGGGTGGGGCATCGTCGCCTTATTCCCGCAACGCCTAAGGTGGGTTAACCAAGCACAAGGATAGAAGCGGAAAAGGAGATATGAAGCACCTGGAAACTACCAAACCTGCCCCCCCCAAAGAGTAAAACACCCAAATCGTGTCAGGTACTGTAGATTGCTGAACCCCGTAGCTGAGTTGAGTGAAAGAATAGATTTCTTTCTCTAGCCCTAGCTGATATTTTGTTACGATATATGGGGATTAGATTAATATTCTATCCCATTTCATATGTATGCCAAGCACCTTCACTGGTGGGTGATACATATTCTCAGATGGAACGTTGTACGTCCCCCGCCGAGCCCACTGGTGTCTAGGTTCCATAATAGTTTATGGCGGTTTTTGAAAATATCTGGGGATGGGATTATAACCCCGGAAAGTGTTCATGTAACCAACTAAAGAACCGCGCGTCCGCAGCTAATATATGTATGTATATATTCACATATCACCCCAGCACCGGAATTCGATTTCTCTTCAAAGCTTTAGGAGCGGCGATTGCACCGTTTGAGCCCTGTCCGTCTTGGCTTCTGTTTTCGGGGGAAATGTATTGTAGTTTCAGTGTGTTTTGTGGGGGGAAAAATAGAAAACGCAGATGTGGCCCTAAGCGGAGGTAGGTAGGTATTACCTATGCCTGGGCACGAGCCGGCTCGTCATTTTTCAAGGCAGGCTCGAGCCTTCCCAGCCACCGGGCTCGAGCTTTCGGCTCGTGCCCAGGCGTAGTAGGTATACGATGATCCCCACCACTGGCAGAGTGAGAGAACTGAACCATGTGGTACCGGGAAGTTCTGCATAAGAATGCTTCTTCATCCGCTCCGGTACAAATATCATGCGACACAAGGACCGACTTGAGATTTCCTTTTGCAAATACTTTTATCTTCGTTTCAGGTGTAGTTTTTTGGTGCCCCGATCTCAGGGCATGTATAATGGCCTGACCGCAAGTACATAGTTATGTAAGTATAGCTACCTAATTTGTAATTTGGAATGCAATGAAGACAAGAAAGAGGAAGCCGAAGCAAAAAAATCGACAAATGGTTAGGATCCAAATTACGACATACACCCATCTATACCACCCGGCTCGTGGGCCTCACGTCCCAGCTAAGTACCCCTACTGCAACCAATTCAACCCACCTTCCGCCGTGCCCCGGAGTGCTCTTAAACATTCCCACTGTCAAGCTGCTGGCATCATTCAACTCCGTACCATTAAACCTTAGTACTAGCGTGAGGTTTGGCTCCTGCTCCCAGACATACCCCTTCTCTCCCATCTCTGCCTTGGCTATTTGCAGCAACCCCGCTCGGGAGCGTGTAAAATCATCATGAAAGGGAAGCGTCATTTTCAGGGTCGACAGAATGCCTGAGACATTCATCCATGTGTTAAGGTTGGCGGCTGGGTAAGTAGGAGGATCGAGGCGGATCGTGACCATTACGTGACTGGGACTGGTGATCACCCCGGCTGGAAGGCGGAGACAAACCATGATCTTCGCAACATACGGGCCAGGCTCAACTACGGGCCCTGTAACCCCCACCCTACTCGCAAACTCCACTGCAACCGTATTTCCACACCCCATGAAATCCGGCACCACAATACCCCCATCATCGGCTTCCCTAGGTTGGTGAGACAAAATCATACTCTTTACAATAGCCATCACAGGAGCCACCATAAGCCCCTGTTTCTGTATCCTGGGGTTTTCGAGGTAGAGGCGGATGTCCTGAGATGGGGCCAGCAGGAAGTGGGCCCGAAGGAAGTCGAGGAATTGGTGCACGAGGGCGAGCAGGATATGTGGTGAGTATGTAGACTGGTAGACTTGTTGATGGAAAGAGCCAAGGGGGACCAGAACCGATGACAGGGGGGACTTGGAAGTCCCAGAGTTGGTGGTGGTCAAGACTCTAAGGCGGAGGACATAGTAGATATCTTGAGCTTGGCGGTAGGATTCTGAGATTAGGCGAGGAAGGGATACCTCTGTGGAGATGGTGGCTTGGCTAGGACTGCAATTGCAAGGGTACCCGCGGGTGGCTGTTTTTGTGTCTGTCTCGTTGACACGTCCTCGATTGTCCCGGTTTAAGTGTGAATCGGTATCGTCTGGGGCCAAAGGGGTAGTGTGGGTGGCCACAAAGCTAGGTGCTTCTTGTGTCGGTTTGGGAGTTGTGTATTCGCTCGATGTCTGAACCTGCGCAACTGGTCGCTCTGAATTTATATCCAACCGGCCGCTATGCAGATTCAACGGTCCGACTTGCAGATCCCGGGATTTTTTATGCCCACGGCCGCTGCCTCCTTTCTCGTGATCTTTCTCTCCCTCTGCCCCCCGAGCGTCACCTGTCTCTGTGGTCCTCATTTGCTCCGCTTTACGCTTTGCCGGCATTCCTGTCGGTATTTCTGGCGGCCTAGCTCTCGGCTCCAGGAGGCCACGATAGTTAGGTATTGCTGCGTCAGAGGACATTCGTGGTCAGTCTGAGCTATGTTAACAAAGTACCCGGCAACTATGATTATGGTGAATACGCCAGGTGGTTGCACACGAGAGGGTTATGCCAACCAGACTATGGATGTTGTTGGAAGTACTCTCCCTGCTTAGGTATCAAGTCAGCCGATCACGGGATATATGCGCGATGCCCAAAAGGGCCGGTCAGCACAGAAGGAGTGGACTGGGATGCCCAAAGGGGCAGGTCTCGTAGGCTTGGAAAAAGCATAAAGAGCTGGAAAATTCGCTGGCGAAACAAGGGAACAGTAGAGCACCAGGACCGCAGCATTCTAGCTATAGCGATATCTAAGATAGCCCTGCTGAATATATACTTTTAACCACTCTCCTACTCGTAACCTCGTATTCTTAAAGTTGTATTTGGATTGATGTGTACGGTAGGTGTTTATAACCAGACTAGGGTCTTCCGCAGCCCCGTTGAAACTAGTTTCATGTACGATAACTACTTGATACTTTTAGGGGGATATCAGCAGAGCGGGCTTGTAGATCTTGTTGCGCGTGCTAAGCCCAAGCAAGTATCAAGTTAAATAATTGTATGAAAGCGAGGGTGCTCCTGACACCATCATGCCGAAGCTGTTTTTACGTGATAACCATACATGTGCATGTATGTACCTGCCTCCGCGTATGCCGGATACAGAGATCTCTCGTTACAAGCATACATCGCCTTGGCCGGAGCATATGCTTGTAACGAGAGATCTCTGTAAGTGGTTCTTGATGGTTGCCCTAGGGGGGTAAATACCGCAGACACTTGATAGTAAGATAGTTCCTGGTATAACGGATTGGGGATTCTCAGGCCGGTGTCCACCGGTACCTATTGCTAGCCTTCTCTATGTTATGATATATCATCGACATACATGGCTAAATAGATAACCCAACCTCATTCCCCACCATCAATCCGGTATACCTATTCCTTTGTACAGCTCTTGACAGGGTTCTTCTGGAGTTGGCACTTCACGTTTCCTGTTCACCCTTCATAGATTTGCTTTGGGCTGCCGTTTGCTCAGCTGCGGGAGATAGTAGTTTTAGAGGACCTAGGGTGGGAGCAGGGTTTTTTTATTAGTTTTTTTGGAATTTGGAGCGTGGTGGTGTGGTACAGTAAGTACCTAGGGATCGAGCCTACATCGGGATTATAAAAAGTACATGGTGAAATAAAGCAGTACATATGATCAAGTCGTAGAGACCAATCGTGCTGGCAAGCACGGTAGGCAAACTGGCTCAGAAAGTGATAGCCAACCGCCTCCAACAGGAACACGGGCTTTTCCATCACATCCAATACGGATCACGCACCGGCCGCTCAGCCATAGACGCCATGATGATCACCACCTCCAGAGCCGAGAGTCAGTGCCAGTGTTTGCAACGGGCCGGCCATTGTTCAGGACGCCTGCAGCCTGGCATGGGGGGCGGAGGCCCGTGCACGGCCTGGACCGCCTGGACGGCCTGAACAGCCTAAATGGCCTGGACGGCCTGGACAGCCTGAACGGCCTGAGCGGCCTGGATTGCCACGCCGTGTTATGAGAGTAAGGATGTTCACATGTGGGCATAAATCTCGCCTGAATAATAGCCTGCACGGTCCAGGCGGTCCCGGCTATTCAGGTCGTTCAGGCCGTTCAGGGCGTCCAGGCCGTCCAGATGGTCTAGGCTGTCCAGGCTGCCCCGGCTACTCACCCCGCTGGCCCGTTGCAAACACTGAGTCACTGTCGTTCAAGCAAGTGGGGTGAAGAGATAGTCGAAGAAGGCCTCCACCTGGTTGTAAGGTTCCTCGTCTCCCTCCTTCTCCCATCTTGGTGCGTCTAGGTCTTTCCAGGCTACCGGGCGTCCCAGCAGTTCTGTCCTCTCCTTTCTGAATCTGGTGCACTCGAAGGTGGTGTGGTAGCCGTCCTCCATATGGTGGCCACAGAGGCACGAGGGATCCGTTGCCTTACCCAGGTGGTGGAGCCAGCCCTTCTGTGCGCCTCGGTCAAGTGTATCCCGACGCTGCCCTCCGACCCAAGTCGCTTCTTCTGAGACCGAACCCTTTGCTTTGTCTGTCCTCTCTTCTTATCTCCCCCGACTCACCCATTCTTTGTAGACTATTCTCTCTGAATTAGATTTTGAAGCACCAAATACAAGGGTCCTTGGAAAATTTCAACTTGCGCAGGAAGCCTTGTGGTGCGGAACTCCATGAAACCCATATTCCAGAATGCCCGATCGAGAACTACGACAACACATTCAACCTCAGACAAATGCAGCACTTGGGCACATACCGGTACCTATCCGCTTGCTAAGGAGGAGATCATTACTGTTTGTTCGAATGTGTGGTGAGCAGTGAGCCGAGTCCAATGAAGGATATGCTACACAGGAGAAAAGAGAGAAGTGATGAGAGAAGAGAAGGTTGTATTGATCTGGCTTCTGTGATGATCTGTGATGAACTGATCTAGAAGAAGCAGGCAATACCTACAGGGCTATATATATACATGAATGGAAAATTCAGATGAACGTTCACATGAGCGCACATGGTATCATGTGGAGCTCAACAGGGTAAGCATGCAGGATCAGCATGAGACTAGGTGAATAGGCTCATGGCGGGTGTGCAAGGTGATGACGGTATAGCTAGGTATGGGCGGAATGACATGCGCGGCATTCTAACACTGTTGTGCCTACTTGCTTGCTAATAGGCAAATGACAAGTTCAGCGAACATATAGATGCCCACACAGTCGTACCTGTTTGAACGTGGCGAGCGGTGAGTCGTAGATCCAGTGAAGGACGTGCTAGAAGAGAGAATGGTAGAAGCTTGTATTGATCTAGCTACTATAATGAAGTGAACTGATGTGATTTTTAATATATAGAAGTAGCAGACAATACAGGAGCTATATATACATGAACGAGCCATTCAGGTGAATGTACACATGTGTGCACATGAACGTTCACATGAGTGC
>Ga0307511_10001762_pt1 | contig 22757 bp, 20 predicted proteins | sample 13_EM_MG_FD_200266 | JGI IMG/M metagenome (GOLD analysis project Ga0307511, IMG submission 200266) | Populus trichocarpa ectomycorrhiza microbial communities from riparian zone in the Pacific Northwest, United States - 13_EM | ecosystem: Host-associated > Plants > Roots > Unclassified | place... | reverse complement strand
CATCGGTATGCCGTAGCAACGTCGCGGGCGTGATAGCGCGACAACCACAGGCGTTGACGGCACTTCCTCTGTCCAGGGAACGTCCTCAAACCGCCTGCAGCTGCCAAGCCGCGACGGCCCTGCGGCCACTGGCCGCCGCGGTAGCCTCCCTACTTATTCGTGAACCGCGGCTCGCGCTTCTCAAGAAACGCTGCGCGTTTCTCGGCGGCGTCCGCCGTTGACTGGGCAATGGCGACCGCCCTGCTCTCCAGCTCGATCGCCGCCTCGAGACTACCCACGCCCTGGTTGATCCACAGTGATTGCTTCGTCAACCAGATGCCCATCGGCACATTGACCCGGATCGCCCTGGCAAGCTCCAGCGCGGAAGTCATCAGTTCTTCATCCGGTACGGTGCGCAGCACGAGCCCGATCCGCTCGGCCTCGTCCGCCATAACAGGCCGCGCAGTCAGCAGAATCTCCGCCGCGCGCTGTGTTCCAACCGCCCGCGGCAACAGGTAACTCAGCCCGAGCTCGTGACCCGTCGCGGCGTTGTGAATGGAGTTGACGAACTTCGCGGACTGGCTCGCAATACAGATATCGGATGCGAGCGCCAACGCATAGCCAATGCCCGCAGCCGCACCGTTGACCGCGCAAATGATGGGCTGCGGCGCCTGGCGCATCAGAAGCGGAATGCTGCTGATCTCGCTCATCGCGTGCCGGCCAAAGTAGGCCTTGCCTTGTTCGGCATCATCGATCCAGCCGGGCTGACCGGCATTCTTCAGATCGTGCCCGGAACAGAAGCCCTTGCCGCTGCCCGTCAGTATGACGACCCGCGTCTTCGAGTCATGCCGCAATCCCTGGAGGATCGCTATCAGTTCGGAGTACATCCCGAAGGTGAATGCGTTGAGCTGCTGCGGGCGGTTGAGCGTCAGCCGCTTCACGCCCTCCTCGAGCTGGTCAACGAGAATTTCAGCCATGCGTGCCTCAGTTGTCCGCCGTCAGTCAGCCGCCCAGTGAATCTTCACCATTCCATCGCCAAACGGCTCGTCCCGGTTCTTCAGGGCTTGTTTCAGGCCATTCTGCGCCATGTCAGCCTTGAATTGAGTGCGCCGTGGGCCCTGCGACAAGTGTGCGCGGGCATCCATCTCGGCAGCCATTCGTTGCAGCGTTTGCGCCCCCGCGAGCTCCAGGGCCACATTGACGATCCGCTTGTGTGCCGCAAGCAGCTCCGCGTCAACGAAGCTCATCCGCCGCGCGAGATCGTTCACCACTGAATCGAGTTGGTCAGCGGGCACCGCATCGAGCACGAGGCCGATCCGCGCCGCATCGGTCCCCGAAAGACAGTCACCCGTCATCAATAAGCGCTTTGCCCACTGCGGGCCCACGTGATAGACCCACATGTGATTAGGCGGGGTGCCGTTGGCGCGCGTTGCAGGAAAACCGATGCGCGCATCAGCAGCGGTGACGACCATATCGCACATCAATGCCAAGTCCGTCCCGCCGGCGAGGCAATTTCCGTGTACGCGAGCTATGACCGGCTTATGAATCTGGAACATCAGGATCGTCTGGCGCTGCGTTCTCTCCAGGTTCCAACAATCATCGTCGAGCGTGCCCGACAGGCTTCTGTAGGGCACGTCCTGGGCGGCGTCGGCACGCGCTTCAGCCTCGCTCTTGATACCGGAATACACTCCGGCCAAATCGTAACCGGCGCAGAAATCCTTGCCGGCCCCCTGCAGCACGACGACATTGACGTCCGTACGGGCATCCGCCTCCAGCAGCGCGTCATGCAATTCCGTGATCATCGGCCCTGTAATGGCATTACGCTTCTCAGGCCGATTGAGCGTAATGCGCGCAACACGCTCCTGGACATCGAACAGGATCGTCTCGGTGGTCTTGAGAAACTTGCCCATTGATTGCCCTCTTAGCGCAGCCCGCTCATGCCGACGGAAAGGTTGTGCCGCTCGCGAAGCGCCACCTTGCTCACTTTGCCGCTCGGCAGCCGCGGCAGATCCGAGACGAACTCGATGCTCTTCGGACATTTGTAACCGGCGATCAGTGTTCTGCAATGCGCGATCAGCGCATCAACACCGATCTGAGTGCCCTGCTTGAGCACGACTATCGCCTTGACCGCCTCCCCCCAACGCTCATCGGCAACACCGATTACCGCGGCGTCCGCCACGCTGGAATGAGCCATCAGAGCGTCTTCCACCTCGCGGCTATAGATGTTCTCACCGCCACTCACGATCATGTCCTTTTTTCGGTCGGCGAGATAGATGAAGCCATCCTCGTCGGCATAACCCATGTCGCCGGTGTGAAGCCATCCGTCGCGCAAGGCCGCGATGCTGGCCGCACTATTGTTCCAGTACCCCACCATGTTCTGTGGCGAGCGCAGACAAATCTCGCCAATGCTGCCCGGCGTGACGTCTTTGTCATGTCCATCAACGATTCGCACACTCGTCGACATGACAGGTTGCCCAATGGAGGTCAGCCGCTTCAGATCCTTCTGCGATCCCTGCGGCCGATGGTAATGCTTGCGCAGCGTCATGCCCGCGCCCTCGGTCTGGCCGTAGCCGTTGATCAGGATGGGCCCGAATCGCTGCAGCGCCCGCTTGAGAACCGGAAGCGGCATCGGGGCGGCTGCATAGTTGAGGGTCTTGAGCGAGGACAGGTCGTATTTGTCGATGTCCGGGAGACTCAGCACGGACTGTACGAGGGTCGGCGCAAGGTGAAGTTGTGTTATGCGCTCGCGCTCCACGGTCCTGGCGATCTCGGCGGCATCGAACGCCCGATGGACCACCAACGTACCGCCGCGGTAAGTCACCGCTCCACCCTGTGAGCGGGCACCGATGTGGAAGAACGGCATGGCCAGCAGTATCCGGTCACCGAGATCCGCGCTTAGCTCATTGCTCCAGCAGTCACACAGAGCAATCATCGCCGAGTGCGTCAACATGGCCCCCTTCGGCCGGCCTGTCGTCCCGCTGGTGTACATGATCGCTGACACATCGTCCGCGCGTGGATAGATCGGCAGCCCGTCCTCCAAACCACCCGCGAGAGTATCTTCGTAGCTGCTCGCCCACGGCGGAACGTCTGTGCCTATGCAGATGTAGTGCTGAACGCTGGGAAGCTGAGTTCGCAGCGCTTCGATCAACGGCTCGTACTGCTGCTCGAAAATCAACGCGATCGGCGCCGCATCCCGAATGATGTAGGCGATTTCCGGCGGCGCGAGGCGATAGTTGACGGGTGCGATGATGAAAGGCGCGACTTCCCCCGCCCCATACACTTCCAGATACTCGGGACAGTTCATCGCCAGGATGGAAATCCGGTCCTGGGCGCGCGCTCCAAGGCAATGCAGGGCGCTGGCCAGTTTGCGCGTGCGCCGAGCGAACTGCCGGAAAGTCGAGCGCCGCTCGCCGAAAATCAGGTGCAGCTCATCGCCGTGCAGGCGTTCGTTGCGCTCAACAACATCTCGCAATGTCTGCACGGGCGCCTGGTTCGCGAGCATGTGGGGCCTACGATCTCAAGCGTTCGAGTCGAGCGGAAACGAGGGTGAGCGCTTCTGCAGGAACGCATCGATGCCCTCTTTGCCTTCGGGGCCTGCGAATCCGATGAACTCGAGCGCCAGCGATGCTTCGAATATCGGTGCCGCCTGGCGCAGCCAGTGATTCAAAGTGTGCTTCGTCCAGCGGGTGGCTCCTGGGGCCTGCTGGGCGAGCCGCGCGGCGACTTCGATCGATTTCGCCTCGACCTGACCGGCTTCGACCGCAAGTGAGACGATTCCCATGCTGGCCGCCTCCTCCCCCGTGAACGTTTCCGACAGCAGCAGATAGTACTTCGCGCGGGCCATGCCACACAGCAGGGGCCATAGAATGGTCGCATGGTCTCCGGCGGCGACACCGATTTTGGCGTGTCCGTCGGAGAACTTCGCGTCCTTCGCTGCAATCGAGATGTCAGCCAGCAGCGCGCATGCGATGCCAGCCCCAACCGCCCAGCCGCGTACGGCGCTGACGATGGGCTTCGAGCACGCGATCATGTTGTATACGAGGTCGCGGGACTCCTTCATCGCCTGCATGCGCATCTCATAGTCGTCGCACGTCTTGCGCTCATGCACCAGGTCACCGCCGGCGGAGAATGCTTTTTCGGAGCCCGTGATGATAACCGCCGAAACCGTGGGATCAGCGTCCACATCCTTCCAGATCCGCGAGCACTCCCCATGCAGGATCGGTGTCATCGCATTCAGCTTCAACGGTGAGGCGATGGTGATCCGAAGCACCCGCGGCTGCGGCCGATCGAACTTCAATTGCTGGTAGTGCTCGTAACGATCAGACATGTCGGAGTGCTCCGGTGTGCGTTCAATCGGGTTGTTTGCGGGAAATCAGCGCGTCTACTGCAATGATCCGGCGGCCAGCGCAGATGAGTGGGTTCACGTCCAGCTCGCTGATACGTTGCGTTTGATCCGCAGCGAGTTCGGACAGGCGGCAGATGATCTCAGCGAGTTGCCCCACGTCCACTGGCTCGGCACCCCGGAACCCGTCCAGGAGCGCGGCCCCTTTGAGGCGCTGCAGCATCGACAGCGCCTCCCGGTGCGTTACGGGTGCGAGCTCGACAGCGGTATCTTTTAGTAACTCAACGAGCGTACCACCGAAGCCGACGACAATGAGGGGACCAAACAGAGGATCGACTCTCGCACCCACCATGATTTCAACACCACTCGGGATCATCGGTTGTACCAATACACCGTTTATGCGGGGGGTACCGGGTGCGCGGCGCGCATTCGTCATGACGGCTTCGAACGCCACTTGCACATCTTCTGCGCTGCTCAGGTTCAAGCGGATGACCCCGGCCTCCGTCTTGTGCGGCAAATCTGGCGATTCCACCTTCAGGGCAACGGGAAAGCCCAGCTTCGCTGCAGCATCGCACGCCTCGGCGGCCGTGCTCACCAACACCTCGCTTACCACCGGGACTCCGTAGGCGGCGAGGACAGCCTTAGCCTCCCGCTCCGTCAGCGAGGAGTGCCGTGCCTCGTCCAACAATGCGGCAGCCCGAACCTTCGCGCTTGGTTCACAAACGCGTGTCAGGACGCGCTCACCCTGAGACCGTTTAGCGGCCCGCCAGTGCCAGGCCTCCAGCGTCGAAAAGCACCGCTCCATGGTGCGGAACAGCGCCACGTGCGGGTCGATCTGCGCCTCCAGCGAACCCGGACCCTGCAACCAGCCGGAAATGAGCACATTGCAGGAAATCTTGCCGTGACGCCGCGACAGTTCGCTCAGCGCCCCTATTCGCGGAATATGGAAATCAAACGCCACGGGCTGCGGCATGACAATCGCGCCATAGGACTCATCCGCCAGCAACGCCTCGCCGCAAGCCCACAACGACTTGGGGTTGTTGACAACCTGGGCCGTCACGTCACAGGGATTGCGGGCGGAGCCAAAGTCCGGAATGTGCTCCTCGAGAACGCGGCGGGCAGCCTCGCTTGGCTGTGGAAGCGGGATGCCATGCGCTTCAGCCCGATCAGCGGCCATGATGGCCGCTCCACCGGAGGTCGCGAGCACCGCCACGCCCCTCGCTTTCGGCGGTGGCGCCTTCGAGAAAAACGAGGCTGCCTCGAGGAGCGCCTCGAAGTCCTCGACCAGGACCATGCCAGTTCGCTCGAAAGCCGCACGATACGCGGCGTTTGATCCTGCAAGTGAACCCGTATGCGATACAGCAGCCTCAGCGCCCATCTGACCCGTGGCGATCTTGTTGACGAGCAGTGGCTTATTGGCACGCCACGCAATTTGCGCTGCTTCTATCAGGCGTTGTGGCTGAGCGAGGCCTTCGAATGCACAGGCGATGGCGTGACAGTTTGGATCGTCAGCGAGATATGCGACGAGATCCGCAACGTCCACGTCAACCTGATTACCGGCGGAAAAGACGTGGCTCACAGACGCGCCGCACTCAATTGCCTGGGCGAGCGACTGAGACAACGCTCCGGACTGGCTCGCAATGCCGACGGCTGGGGTTCGCATGGGCCGTGGCGCAGGATAGTCAGCGAACGTGATACGCGCGCCACTTTGATAGTTGGCGATGCCAAGACAGTTAGGTCCGAGAATGCGCAGCCCCCGGGAGCTCGCGATTCCGGCGAGTCGCTCTTGCTCGGCGAGACGGTCGGCCCGGCGCGTCTCGGCATAACCGGATGCATAGAGAATTACGCCACCCACGCCAACTTCCGCCGCCTCCAACACTACGGCCTCTGCCGCCTCGCGTGGCACGGCAACCGCGACGCAGTCTGGAACCTCCGGCAAGGCCGCGAGCGACGGGAAGCACGGCCGCTCGCCCAGGCTGTCGTATTTCGCGTTGACCAAGTGCACGCGGCCTCTATACGCGCCGAGATTCCCCAGCAGGCGCTCGCCGAATGATCCGGGACGCGAGGAAGCACCGACAATTGCGATGCTCGACGGATTCAACACACGTTCAAGGTCGGCGTGCCGGTAGACCGGGCGTTGAGCTGTGGGGTTGTGCACCCTACTCACCTGTGAAACGCGGCGCCCGTTTCTCCCGGAAGGCATTGACTGCTTCCTGGTGATCCTTGGAGAGATTGGAGAGGGCTTCGTACGCAAGGGAGGCGTCCAGTATCGAATGCACGACCTTCTTGAGTTGTATGTTGACGGACAGCTTGGTCCACTGGATGGCGCGCGACGCCCCGGAGGCGAGTCGCTGCGCCAGCTCATCGACGGTCCGATCGAGATCCTCGGCCGGCACGGCGCGGTTGATGAGCCCGATCCTGGCCGCTTCCTCGCCCGTCAACGCATCACCTGTGAGCAGGAACTCCTTGGCCCGTGCATAGCCAATGAGTTGCGGCCAAATGGCCGCGCCGCCGTCGCCCGCGACGTACCCCACCTTGACATGCGGATCGCCAATCTTTGCGTGGTTTGCCGCAACGATGAGGTCGCAGAACAACGCGATCGTGGCGCCTAGCCCGATGGCAGGACCATTCACCTTGGCCAGGATGGGTTTGGGGCAGTCGAGAATGGAATAAATCAGGTGCTTGGCGGTAGCCATTCCGTTCACGAACAGGTCGGGGTCATCGATCGCTTTCTGCATCTGCTCGATGTCGCCGCCTGCACTGAATGCGCGCCCCGCCCCGCTCAGCACGAGCACGTTGGTCTCACCGTCCCGGGCGACATCATCGAAGAGGGAAGCAAGGTCTTCCTCGAGCTCTCCGTTGATCGAGTTCAGTGTCTCGGGCCTGTTGAGTGTCGCGTGCAGCACGCGACCGTCGCGCCTGAATGTGATCGCTTTGTAGCTTGCAAAATCCATCAGCCCCTCTTTGGGTTATCGCTGGCCGAAGCCGCTCAACTTCCGCTGGCCGCCAGCCTCTCGAGATGGTAGTCGACATCGCCGAACGCCTTCTCGAGCGCGATCAGCCGCTTGAAGTAATGACCCACCTGGTACTCCTCCGTCATACCGACCCCGCCATGCAGTTGGATCCCCTGCTCGCCCACGACGCGGCCGGCGTTCGCTGCAACGACCTTTGCCGCGGATACCGCGGCCCTGCGCTCGGCAGCTGGCGCATCGATGTAGGCAAGTCCCCGGTAGAGTATCGAACGAGTCTCCTGTATTTCGACGAACATCTCCGCGAGGCGATGTTGCAGCGCCTGGAATCGGATCAGTGGCTGGCCAAACTGTTGCCGGCTCCGCAGGTGTTCGCTGGCGAGTTGCAGCACGACTTCCATCGCACCCAACCCTTCCGCCACGCGCGCGAGGATGAGTCGATCAATCGCCTCATCCAGCACTTCGAGCGCTTCAGGCCCAGCCACCAAAAGCGAGCTGCGATTGACGCGCACCGCCAACAGTTCAACATCTGCAGCCCGCGTGCCGTCGATCAGGGGGTAGGCACGAACGGTCACCCCGGGGGCATTTGTGTCCAGCAGAAACAGCGCAACGTCGCCGGTGTCGCAGATGCTGGCCGATACAATCAATTTGTGCGCCGACGGGGCATCCAGCGCCATCGTCTTCACGCCGTCTATGACATAGCCGTCCTGCTCGAGTCGCGCGGACGTCTGCACCGTGCGCATATCGTAACGGCTTGCAAGCTCGCCATGAGCCAGAGCAACGCGGCAGGTGCCCTGTGCGATCTCCGGAAGCAACGAGGAACGCAGCTCCTCATTCGTGCACCGTGCAATCACTCGGGCGGCGAGCACGGCAGTCGTTGCGTAGGGCTCGAGAACCAGCCGCCGACCCATCGCCTCCATGATGAGTGTCGTGTCGATGAATGAGCCACCCAGCCCACCGGCGTCCTCGGGCACTGGCAGCGCGAGCCATCCCAACTCGGCAAACGTCTGCCAGTTCTGCTCGCTGAATCCCGCGTTGGTACTCAACAGGGCGCGCCGCTGCTCGAAGGAATAGTGGGCCGCGAGAAATTTCTCGGCGCCGTCGGACAACATCTGCTGCTCTTCGGAGAGGGAGAAGTCCACGCGCGCTCCTATGAGCCGAAGGCCAGTTTGGCGATGATGTTCTTCTGCACTTCGCGGGCGCCGCCGTAGATGGTCGAGGCGCGCTCGAACAGAAACAGGCTGGATGCGCCAATGGCCAGTTCCGGCCAACGCGGCACCCAGGTCGGATCATCAATGGTGGCATCCCGCCGCTCGAAATGGCGCAGTGCCAGGGGTCCGAGCGCATCGATCTGCAGCTCGGTCACCCGTTGCTGCATCTCGGAGCCACGGATCTTCAAAGCCGACACCACGGCGTTCAGGTCATACTTGTTCTTCTCCTGCGCCAGAATGCGCAGCACCGACCACTCGAGAGCCAGCAGATCCGCCTCGACGCGCGCGACCTTACGGCTGAAAGCCGGAGTATCGATCAACCTGACGCCTGCCACGAATTGCTCGCCGGCCAGGATCTTGGCCTTGTGCAAATTCCGTTTGTTGAAATACAGAAAGGCACTGGCCGTGCGCTCCTTGTCCAACAGATACTTGGCGTAGGTCCAGCCCATACCCGGCTCGCCAACCAGGTGCGTCCGCGGCACCCTGACATTGTCGAAGAACACCTCGTTCAGCTCCTCGCGGCCATCGATGGAGCGAATGGGTCGGATACGGATACCCGGCGTGTCCATCTTCGCGACCATGAAAGACAGCCCGCGCTGTGGCTTTACGGTGGGATCGGTCCTGACGAGGAAGAATCCCCAATCGGACTCCCGCGCATCGCTGGTCCAGATCTTCTGGCCATTGATGATGTAGTGATCACCTTCGAGCTTCGCGGCCGTGCGCAGGGTGGCGAGATCGGAACCCGCGCCAGGCTCGGAAAATCCCTGGCACCAGCTGTCCTCGCCCGTGAGAATCCTGGGGAGAAATCGCGACTTGTGTTCCGCCGAGCCAAACGCGATGAGCACCGGCGCCAGCATATGCGTTCCCTGCCAGAAAAAGTCCGGCGCGTCGGCGTTGTAGATTTCCTCCATGAAGATGTGACGGCGGATCGGGCTCCAGTCCGTGCCACCGTATTGCGGGGGCCAATGCGGAGCTCCCCAGCCGCGAGCTGCGAGAATGCCCTGCCAGCGGCGGTAGTGACCGACTTCAGGATTGAACCAACGCCGCGCATCACATGCGATTTCGGCCGGCAGATTTGCGCGGATGAACTCGCGTACCTCGGCCCGGAAAGCTTCGTCTTCGGGGCTGAACTCAAAATTCATTGGTGTGTGTCCGCCTGTGCCCGCGACGCCCACAGCTTCGGTCACTCGCCGGTGCGAGCGCAACGATCCTGCGCCATTCTGTTATGTGAACGGCGTTCAGATTATATCACGAGCTGCGGCCGGTCAATCGAGCTACCCTTGGGTACAGGAAACCATGACTGAGCCGCACGAAACCCCCTACCCGCACTTGCTGGCGCCGCTGCAGATCGGCCGCCATACCCTGCGCAACCGGGTCATCATGGGTTCGATGCACACGCGCCTCGAGGAGGCACCCCGTGCGCTCGAGCGGCGCGTCGCGTTTTATGCCGAGCGTGCCCGTGGAGGTGTCGCACTCATCGTAACCGCCGGCTATTCACCCAACGCTGAGGGCCGGATGGGGGTCGATACGCAGGCGCTCGATCGCGTCGAGCAATTGACCGAGCACGCGCCCGTCACTGCGGCTGTGCATGAGCATGGGGCCAAAATACTACTCCAGATCCTGCACGCTGGACGTTATGCCGAGCATGACCTCCTCGTGGCTCCATCGGCGGTCGCTTCGCCGATCAACAAACGCACCCCGCGCTGCATGGACGAAGATGACATTGAGCGCACGATTGCCGATTTCGCATTGACCGCGGAACTTGCGATCCAGGGTGGCTATGACGGCGTGGAGTTGATGGGCTCGGAAGGCTACCTGCTCAACCAGTTTTGCGCGCTGCGGTCCAACCAGCGTCACGACCGGTGGGGCGGGTCGCTCGAAAATCGCTGCAGGCTTGCGTTGGAGATCACCCGGCGCGTGCGCGAGCGTATCGGGCCTGATTTGCTGCTGGCCTATAGGATTTCCGCCCTCGACCTCGTGGAGGGAGGACTGACGGGTGAGGAGATCGGCTGTCTTGCGCGCGGTGTCGAGTCCGCGGGCGCCGACCTGATCTCGACCGGCATTGGCTGGCACGAGTCGCCGGTACCGACGATCGCTTATCACGTGCCGCGGGCTGCGTGGCGGCTGGCCACCGCGCGACTGAAGAGTGCGGTACGCATCCCGGTTGTCGCTTCGAACCGCATCAATACGCCGGAGCTTGCGGATGAAATCATCGCGCGCGGCGAGGCTGAGCTCGTCTCACTCGCGCGTTCGCTGCTGGCCGATCCGCAATTCGTGACCAAGTCGGCAACTGGGCGCGCACAGGAAATCAACACCTGCATTGCGTGCAACCAGGCCTGCCTCGACTACATATTCAGCGGCCGAAGCGCCTCGTGCCTGGTCAACCCGCGCGCGGGGCGTGAAATCGAATTCGACGCAACGCCCGCGATCAATCCCAAGCGTATCGGTGTGGTAGGTGCGGGACCCGCGGGCCTTGCGTTTGCGATTCAGGCTGCCGCCCGCGGACATCGAGTGGTGCTGTTTGAGGCTGGCCGCCAGATCGGCGGCCAACTCAACCTGGCGCGGCGGATTCCGGGTAAAACCGAGTTCCTGGAACTGCTCCGATATTTCCGTGTCCAACTGGCTCGACACGCGGTGGACGTGCGGTTGGGAGTGACCGCAACGCCCGCCAGCCTGTTATCCGAGGCGCTGGATCACGTTGTGGTTGCTACGGGCAGCGTCCCGCGGCAACTCAACTTGCCACGCGTGGATCCCGCGAAGATCGCGACGTACTCTCAGATCATTCTCGGGCACACAGTGGCGGGGCCTCGCGTGGCCATCATCGGCACGGGTGGGATCGGTCACGACGTCGCTGAGTTTCTGGCCAGTGCGGATGTCGGGGCCGGCGCGGACGTCGCGGCTAGCGCGGACGTCGGGGCTAGCGCCAGTGGCGGGGTCAACGCAAACGCCGGGGCCAACGCGAGCGCAGACTCCCCCCATGACGCCATGGCCCTCGCGAGATTCTTCGGCGAGTGGGGTGTCGATGCCTCTGCGCAATCTCCCGGAGGCTTGCAACAACCTCAGGTGCCAGCCTCAGCACGGCACATAGTCATGTTTCAACGCAGCAATACTCGCCCGGGCGCGCGGCTCGGCGTATCAACAGGGTGGATACTCCGCCGCAAACTCAAGTCGCGCGGCATCGCTGTGGTCACCGGTTGCGAGTATCTGCGAATTGATCAGCTCGGGCTGCACTACAAGGTCGGTGGCCAGACGCAATTAGCTGAGGTGGATACAGTCGTAGTCTGCGCCGGCCAGAAGCCTGAGCAAGATCTGCCCGCCGCGCTTGCCCGATCCGGGGTTGCGTTCGATGTTATCGGTGGCGCGCGCGTGGCGAGTGAGTTGGACGCGACTCGGGCAATCTCCGAAGGAATGCAGCTGGCTCACACGCTCTAAATGCGGCGGACTGCCTGAAATCAAGGGGTTACGCGCTCGGCGGATTGACTGATCGGTGAGCCGGAGATACGATGCTAATGTACAAAAAAGAGCGCAAAAGCCGGCATGGCGCTCGCCCGCCTCGCAAGAGGTCCCGCCCGGTGCGGGGTAAGCGGAACCGGACTACGAAGCCCCGCCCATAAGCGGGGCTTTGCTTATGGGGGTGGCTTTGGCCGAGTGCCGCGAATCGTATGGCCTAGCAGTGCTTTGACGCTGACGCTTCCATGACCCGGGTTGCTCTTGCCCGTGTCGAGCGCGTATGCGGACTCGAACACGATTAGTACCGCGTTTGGCCCTCTTTCCTGCCATTTTTTCAGATTGAAGAAAGCGGCGTACCGCGTGTCGTTCTCCAACTCAATTGTCACATAGTTAACCAATCCGCCGGCCGACCGGGCGAAATAGCATGTGCGACTACCTAACCCTCGTGCTATTCCCGGTAGTTTGAAAGATAACTGGTATCGGCCATAGTCAAACGCGCGGGTTTCGCGGTCGTCGCTATAGTTATCAGCGGGATCGTCGTCCGCCATCGCCTTGTGTGTGAACGTGTGCAGGCTGAAGCCGAAGTACAACTCCAAAGTACGCTTCGCATATTTTCCGCTGGCCTCAAGCGTAAACAGCGTCCGAACCGGGTGTAGATGGTGGAGCGGGTAAGGCCGTCCTTCCTTACTCATGTGGGGCTGCCACCGCATCAATCCAGCCGCCCAATTGACCCCCATCGCTCTCGAATCTCCGTGCTTCCCCTTGGGCAAGCAGGCTCACTGCATGCGCCACCAACTGGCGAGCTGTTATGCGTTTGACGCCGGTGCATATTCTGCGCTCACTCCGGCATCGACGCACGCATGCTAACAAAACAACATCTCTGCGCCAGACATTGTTTCAATAAACTTTTCGTGTCGTAGTCTTTTTCGCAGGTGACTAACTGCTGCTTGATAGCATGTTGTTATGTCCCGTGCGAATTGAACGCCGCGTTACTCAAGGCCGGTATTCTGAGTGTCCCATCCTCATATTCGCGCGCACACCCGAACGCATTGTCGATCGTGAGTACTCAAGTAGCACATCACGACACTGCACCCACGCCGAAATCATCGTCCGTCGTTCTGTGCTCGCTGTACGCGGTTGTAAACGTCGCAAGTTCCATTGAGTTCGCGCCTACTTCCGTTCCTGCGAGCTGTGAGGAGTATTTTCACCGTTACCGAAGCTGCTGTATAACTACGCGCATGGTCACCTCCACCGGCTAGTCCGGCACGCGCGCTATCGCCCTGCACCCTGCACTCAAGCTGGTCTATATCAAGGTATGTGTCGTGACCGCGGTGTGGTCCGTCCTCAAACTGTGATACCGGTGAAGGAACGCAAGTAACCGATGAATCATGCGGCAACACTTTGGTTTTGCGCGTTCAGGTCTCGCGCGGCACGTGCACGTACGTTGTCGCCGCGGGCCTGGACATGTGTGGGAGTGTTCGCGATACCACTGTGGTCCACCTGGCCGGCGCTCGCGCTCTGGTCGCTCGAGATGCCGGCATTCGAATGCCTCACCATTGCGTTTGGCACTGGATGGATCGTGCTAACACTGTTGGATCACCCCTCGAGCGGGCCACCTAGCGCCGAAGAATCGGCACCCCGTGATCCCAGGACCGGCACGCCATGGCTTTCCTGGCTTCCTGCAATCGCCTGTGCCCTAGGGCTCTCGGGCTCAAACGCGTTTCACATCCTGGCCACGCATTACATCCCAGCCGCTGAAGCGAACCTGATCTCGTATCTGTGGCCCGTGGAAATCGTGGCCGCGGGGGCCGTTCTGGGGCTTTTCAAGCTGCGCGTCCGGCAGATCATCGGGCTCGGACTGGGATTTGCGGGCGCCGCGGTCCTTACGGCAGGTGGCGGCAAGCTGTCGCTGTCAGGTACTGGTGTCGGACTGGCTCTGTGCAGCGGTCTGTCCTGGGCTGCCTATTGCGTCTTCAGGCTCAAGTGGCCATTCCAGCCGGCGCGTAACGTTTTGGGAGCCGGATGCGCGATATCAACACTACTCTGTGCCGTGGTGCATTTCGCGCTGGAACCCACAGCCGCACCCAGCCTGGGTGCATTGGGCGCGGCTGCGGCGGTTGGTGTCGTGCCACTTGCCTTGGGCAATTTCGTGTGGGACGAGGGATTCCGGCGCGGTGACAGCCAGCTATTGGCAGTGTTGGCTTATGCCACGCCATTATGTAGCGCTGTGCTGCTCGGTGCCCTTGGTCTGGCGTCGCTCACCTCGGGCCTGTTGGTTAGTGCAGTAGTCATCGTGACCGCCGGAGTTCTTTCCCGCACCGCTCAGTAACCGAAGGGTCAACTCCTGCATGCCGCGCACGCATTGCGCGGTCGTGGCTACCGCCACCCCCGGTCGACTATGGCTTCTAACACGCTGCGCGACTCCGCCTATAGGGCCGCGCTTTCGGCAGGCTGCTCTGTCTGGTGTGCCGCCGCCTCGCTCAAGTCAGTGGTGGTCGCCCCCGTCTCCAAGGTCTTTGCGGAACATGATGCAGTCGATCTCCAACAGGCGCGGGAAGTGGCCCAGATTGTTCGGCACCAGCGCGCTGAGCTCGAAGCCCCGGGCGCGATAGAGATCCAATGCTTCCTCGAAGCTCGGACTGTCCTCATAGAGGCGTTTGACCGCGAGCTCGCTCTGTAAGCCCACGAACTGTCTGAGCTGATCGCCGGCGCCGCTGACCACCGAAACGTCATGCCCCTGGGTGTCCATTTTGAGGAAGGGTCGCTTGAAGCCAAGCTTGTCCTGGTACTTGCGCAGTTGGATGGCGATGGTCGAAGTGCGGACTTCGATTTGCCGGCTCAGCCGCGTTTGCTTTTTGAACAGGTCGGCGCCGGTGCTGGAGACGGAGTGCAGCGAGCTGAACTGATCGCCGGCCAGAATGTTGAAACTGGCCTGTCCTTCGCGCTCGTCGAGCGCGAGCTCTTCGACGAACCAGGATCGCTCGGTCGCGGCACTGGCGCGCAGCCGCTGCGCCAGCTCGGGAATCGGTTCGAACGAGATGATATCGCCCTGGAAACCGACGTCAGTGCGCAGCATGTTCGCATACTGGCCCGCATTCGCTCCCACGTCGAACACGCAATCCACTTTGAAATGTTTGAAGAACTTGTGCAGATGATCCTTCTCGAAGACTGGTGCGACCTGGCCGCGGTAAACCACGTGAACGTCGAATGCTTTCTCGATCATCAAGCGTGCCGTACGCTTCACACCCATCGCACTGTACCTCTTTACAATCAGGAGCCCGATTGCTAAGAAATGTCGGTGGATGCCGACATTTTGCGACTGCAATCAGGCTCCGCTACGCGCCGCAAAGAAGTGGTTGGTTAGCAAGCTACGTTCCTGCATCATTCATCCCAACTCCACGCTGGAAAACCACATATCCTTCCAGCGCGAGATTTTCGCATCGGGAGAAAGCTTCTTGGGTGAGACCGGCTGCTGGGCGCCGAAACTCTCGGCGCCCTCGACGGCTCTCACATTCACGGTGGCGTAGATCCGCCCTTCAGCGCGGTACAGGGCGCCAACCAGTACACCGCACTGGGTACACAGGAGCATTTCGGCAAGCTCACTTCCCTGGCGATAGGTACCGCTGCGGCCCTGATCCTTGATTCGAATCCGCAGTGACCCCTGCGCATCGGAAATATAAGCGGCGCCGTGCTTGCGGCAGAACGCGCAATCGCAGACCCTGGGCTGGTAGCTGCCAGGCTCGTTTCTCAACTGCAGGTCCAGCAGTACATTGCCGCAGTAACATCCTCCGCTCAGAGAGTGCATGAATTAGCCTCGTGTTCCGCGGTTCCGGACTCGGTGCGGCCATTATCGGCTAAAATCGGTGCGATGAGCTCACCGATCAAAGACGTCTCGGATACGGCTTTCTGGATCGCATATCACCGCAGGCTCGAGAGCGAGCGCAGTGATGCCCTCTTCCATGACCCGTTTGCCGCCAAATTGGCGGGAGAGCATGGCAGGAGAATCTCCGAGGGGATGCCAACCTCGCGCGTCGACGCCTGGACCGTGGCGCTGCGGACTCGGGTAATTGACCAGATGGCGCGTCAAGCCTTTCCCTTCAGGGCGAGGAAGGCTAGCGCGACGGCGAGGCAGCTCGAACGCGATTCTGGTTGTCACCAGAGCGGCAGAAGGCGATGCGTAGGTTTGCCGGCTATGCGCTGCTCGAGCGAAGCGGCTCACCCTCCCGCTGACCCGGCAGGTGCTGATATCTCATTTGGGCGCCGGCTGCGGAGGCGACGTCAGCTTGCCGTCTTTCAGGCTGCCGGTGACGAAGAAATCGCCCTTGCACATCCAATCGCCGTCAATCCGTGCCCACAGGAACAGGATTGCGAAGGTGAACGGCGCCGTCTTGCCGTCGGTGGGATACACGTGGAAATCGGCCCAATCCCACCCGGCATCGCCTTTGACGAAGGTATAGATCGAGTCAACTTTCACCTTGTTGGTCTTGACGACCTCCTCGTACAGCGGACGTATCTGCTCGCTGCCGACATAGATACCTTCCCCCTGGCCCACTGATATCACGTCAGGCGTATAAAACTGCCGCACGATGGTGTCCGCATCGTGGTTGGCGAAGGCACGCTCTTTGAGGGCGTACTTCGCTCGGATCGCCTTTTTGAACGCGGTCAGCTCGTCGCTGGCGGGCAGGCTGGCTGCCGCCACCCGGGCCGAAGTGACATCGGCTGGCACCGGACTTGCCGCCGGCACCCGACGCGTCGCCTGGGCCGAACCCGCCGCTTGCGCCAAACCCGCCGCTTGCGCCAGACCCGCCGTCTGCGCCAGACCTGCCGCCTGCGCTGAACCTGCCGCCTGCGCTGAACCTGCCACCTGCGCACGATTTGGCGTTGCCGCAGCCGACGCACCCGCGCCAACACCAACCAACGCAATGACCAAGCCGATGAGCACCGCGAATCTCATGCTACCTCCAGCGCCTGTTGGCCCGCGCGCTCACCCTCTTCCGCCGCCGTCTCCCACATCTGCGCACCACTCAACTCAGAGTGGCCGAACGAGATCCGGTAGAAGCGCTTGCGAATGATGTCCTTGGGAGCCGGCTTGCCGTCCTTGCCGAAGAAGAACCCGGGCGGATCGACGATATAGGCATGGCCCCACCGGTTGGTGATGATCCCTGCAATATCACGCTGCGCGTCAAAGCCGTAGTCACCGAACATCCGCGTGAATTGAGCGCGCACCGCCGACTCGATCTGCGCATAGCTCATGCCGAAGAGCTGCATGCGCGCAGCCGTGCACTGCTGCGGGTACGGCACACCCGGCAGCGGAAATGGGTTGTACATCGTCAACACCGTGGGCTTCGCTGGATCCAGCGGTTGGGTCACCTGGCCAGGAATCTCCAGGTTCCGGCGCAGACTCACCCACCAGCCGAACCCTTCGAACCAACGCGCTGAGGCGATTCCGAGCTTCTCCAGGAACTTCCAATTCCTAACCGCCACGTTCACCGTCAGCATCGGCGCGTGATGAAAGTGATTCATCGCCTCCCGATACTCGGCGGAGATGTCGCGGCAGATATGGCGGTTGGCATGCTGTTGTCCGCATAGAATCGCTGCCTTCGCGCGCACGCGGTACAGCTTGCCCCCGCGCAGATAGGTGATGATCACGCCCTTGGAGGACTCCGGCGAGCCCTCATGTTGAACGGCAACCACTGTCGAGGACAGGCGCATACGCACCGGCTCATGCGGCTTGTCGAGCTCGTGCCACTGCACAGGGCTGTTCAGAATATCGGCCATGCAGTATTCGCCCTGCAATGCCGCCGGAAGTATCTTCTTCAGGAAGTGCCGTGCCGTCCCCGCATGGCCGCCAGGGAAGCTCGCAAGGTAGATCTCATCGGTCGGATCAACGCCGCCGGTGGCGTACCGATAGTAACCAACCACGCCCGGCTGAATGAAGTTGTAGGCCGAGTAGGCGGAAATGACATCCGCGCCGAGCCCACAACCCATCGCGCAGGTCACCGGATTCAGGTACTTCAGCACCTCGGGCAGATCCACCGGACCCACTCCCATGACCTCAGTCAGAAACTGCTGGTACGTCATGCTGTCCAGCCAGGATTCCCAATCCTGCCGCCGTGGTGGCGTGCGGTACAGCTCCATATCCACCAGGGCCTTCCGCGTTGACTCGGGGATCGGCGCATGTTTGAACCCGTCACGCCATGGGTTCCGGACCCATCCCTTGCCCTCGTAGAAGAAGCCGGTATCCGATCTCTCCCAGGCAACGTGCATGGGGGACCAGGCGTCTTCCGGTACCAACAGATCCCGAGCGAGGCCGGTGGGCTTCTGGTAGACAAACTCGTCCGGAAATCCAAGTTCGGTCGCGAAGTGCGACCACATCCCGGCGTCTTTCGCCTTGTTGAATGGGACGACGATGCCGGTAGCGCCTTGTGGCGCCGTCAGATGGTAGCCGTCGACATCGAACTCGTTCTGCTTCGCCTCGCCGCCGAAAATGGGGTGCTGATCGAGCATCAGCACCGTTGCGTCCGGACGTCCCTTGCGATATGCCCAACATGCTGAGAGGCCCGCTATGCCACAACCGACGACGATCACATCGGGGCTCTCGCCGGTATCTACGGCAGCGCGCAGTGCCTTATCGAACTCCTGGTTGCGGATACCGCCGTGCGCGGCATTCACCACTTCATGGGTGTTGCCATTCGATCGGCTGTAGTCCCCGATGCCACCGGGCCCGGTCCAGTCGGGGCCCAAGCCCGTCATCCTGGAGGCGATCGTTTGCGCTCGAGCAGTGCGGATGGCCGCCGGCGGCCCCATTCCAAGTAGCGCCGCGCCCGCACCAATCAGGGTGCCGCCGACGAAATCGCGCCGCGTCATGCCGCCCGCGTCATCAGATACGGAGGCACACGATTCCCACCCGTGGTCACCGCGCGCAGCAGCCCCACCGCTCTCGTCAGCTGTGTTGGCGTCGCCCGGAGCGGGAGGCAGGGCTACCATCGCGAGTGCTCTTTGGTCAGTTGACCAATAAACTACAATCGCGTGGCAACGGAAGTCAAGACGTGCCGGCATCGTGTCGACGCAGCCGCGTGCCTTGGAGTGCGCCCGCTGTCACGCGGCCCATCGCGGCGCCCGCTGTCACACCGGCCCGTCGCGGTGTCCGCTGTCACCCGAGCCCGACGCCGAGCCTTCGGCGCTCGTCAGTTCCAAACCTCATGCGCGGTCTCGACAACCAGCCGCAACTTCGCGGTCTGCTCATCGAGCGTCAGCGCGTTACCTTCCTGCGTCGATGAGAAGCCGCATTGCGGGCTGAGGCACAGCTGCTCCAGGGGCACGAACTTCGCGGCGTCGTCGATTCGCCGCTTGAGGGCATCCTTGCTTTCGAGCCCAGGGCGCTTGGATGTCACCAGGCCCAGCACGACGAACTTTCCCTTGGGCACGAACCGCAAGGGCTCGAAACCGCCCGACCGCTCGTCATCGTACTCGAGAAAATAACCATCCACGTTGAGCTCGCTGAATAACGCTTCCGCGACATAGTCGTAGCCGCCGGAGGCCACCCACGATGAGCGGAAGTTGCCGCGACACAAATGGGTACAGACCGTCATACCCTGCGGTTTGCCGGCAAGAGCGCCGTTGATGAGATCGATGTACACCAGATGTTGCGCATCCCGATCTCCCCCCAACCGCGCAATGTAGTCCCGTTGCTGGGGGTCATTCAGATACGCCAGGCTCGTATCGTCCATCTGCAGGTAACTACATCCCAGGTTGCCGAGCTGTGCCAGCTCATCAGCGTACACCCGGGCCAGATCACGCCAGAACTCCTTGATGTCGGGATAAACATCAGCATCGATGGCGGACCTGCCGCCGCGATAGTGCATCATGCTGGGCGACGGGATAGTCAACTTCGGAACACCCTGCGCGATGGATTTCAGGAAAGTGAAGTCCTCTCCAAATATGCAATGCTTCAGCCGCAGAGGTCCCGTGACCCGCAGCGCTGCAGGGGTGAACTCGATGTCCCCCTGGGCGTTGTGAAACTGCACCTTGAGGTTGTCCTGAACGCGCGTTACGCCGCCGAACTGGTAGAGAAAATCCATATGCCAGGAGCCACGGCGAAACTCACCGTCGGTGACTGCCTGCAGACCCAGGTCTTCCTGCAAGCGGACGACCTCGCGAATGGCGTTGTCTTCCAGGTCGCGTAAACCCGAGGCAGATAACTCCCCGCGCTTGTGCGCCTCCCGGGCCTCGAGCAGTGGCTTCGGGCGCAGCAGGCTTCCAACATGATCCGCGCGAAACGGGGGTGTCAATCGACCTCCATGACCGCGATGGTGCAACCCACAGCGAAAATAGGTATGGGCGCGTAAAACCACACCTCACCGGTGTGCCCTTCAGCAGCTCCTGCAACCGCAATGAAGGTCCGAATCTCGAATCCACCCTGCCCGGCCTCGCGCCACGTCTGCTCGTCCTTGTAGGCGAGCAACTCCTCGCGCCGGTTACCGATGAACTTGTCGAGGAACGCCCGATCCCAGGCCTCGTTGATTCGCCCGGAATCCGGCGTAGCGGGCCAATGCGAGATGCCTCCCGTGCCGATCACGGCAATTCGTTGGGGGAGCGCTGCGCACGCGCGCCGCAGCGCGCGGCCGAACTCGTAGCAGCGCTTCAGCGGGATCAGGGGCGGTCCCTGGCAGTTGATGTTGACGGGGATGACCGGCAGGTCATAGCGCGGCGTCAGAAAATGCAGCGGCACGCTGATGCCATGATCGAACTTCCATTCCTGCGCATAAGCGAGATCAATGTCATTCATGACCTCTTCAATGAGCGCCTTGCTGAGCTGTGCATCGCCGGGCACACGCGTGCGCTTGATGCCGAGCCACGCCTCGTCCTCGATCGGACCCTCGTAATGCTCGCCCATCCCCATACAGATGGCGGGCATGTTGTTCATGAAGAAGTTGGCAAAGTGCTCGGCAGCGATCACTACCAGCGCATCGGGTCGCGCCGCTTCAATCGCCAGACGCATCCGCTCATAGGCGGCGTACAGACCGTCACGCAACACCGGATCGGCTCTGTCCTTTCGCCCGACGATACCGGGGGCATGGCTGCAAACGCCGGCAAATACCAGGCTCATGACCTGCTCTGCGCGCTCGTGTACAGGCCTACCCTGACCGGCCCGTACTTGCGCTCTCCTTCCCGCATCGCCTCGAGGTACGCGTTCCACTCAAATCCGCGCAATGCGGCATAGTGCATCAGCAGCTGTCCGTTTACGCCCATTACGTAGAGCAACCCGATGTCCGGACCACGGATGGCGGCGCGCTCTTCCTCGGTCAACTCGTTCTGCGCGAGCAGTCCATCGAAGTCCTGCGCAAGCTGCTCGCGCACCTGTGGGTCTCTGTTGAGTTGGTAAATCAATTTCTGCACCGCGTACAAGCTCATCGCTCCGCCCGCCTGCGCGCTGCGGGACGCGCTACCGGCTGCTCGCGGCTGGCGGCTTTCGCAGTCTCGGCAACCAGAGTCTCCTCGAGTTCGCGCAGCAGCTTGAATAACTGATCGAGCCGCTCCTGCCCGAAGCTGTGCGCAATTGCATCGTAGATACTTTCCGAATCCGGCGCGTGGGCCGCGATCAGCTTCAGCCCCTTCGGCTCCAGACTCACCACCGCACGGCGCAGATCCGAATCCAATTGTCGCCGGCTGATAAACCCGCGCGACTCCAGGTCCGGCAGAATGCGCGACAGGCTGGGTGCGAGCAGGAAAGTCGATTCCGCGAGCGCCGTGACCTCCAATGGACCCGAGTGCGCCAGGGCTCGCAGGATCCGCCATTGCTGCTCAGTGACCCCCCGGCTACGCAAACCCGGACGAAAGCGCCGCATGACGGCCTCACGGGCGCGCAGCAACGCCATCGGCAACGATTGAGAAAAGCCTCGCATCGGAATCTTGTCGTGTTTGGAGGGCATCTATGTGCTACCTGCTACCGCTCGTCATCGACGACGCTATTTCTCAACAGCCCGACACCCGGCACTTCAACCTCGACAACATCGCCGGGCTGCAGATATTTGGGTGGATTCAACCGCGCACCTGCGCCGCTCGGCGTACCGGTCAAAATGACGTCACCTGTCTCGAGCGAACAGAACGTCGACAGGTAGCTGATGAGGTAGGGGATGGGAAATATCATCCGGTCACTCGTATCATCCTGGCGCACTTCGCCGTTCACACGCGTGATGACCCGCAGGGGCTGCGTTCCGATCTGATTCGCGGGAACCAGCCAGGGCCCGAGCGCGCCCGAGCGGTCGAAATTCTTTCCCTGTGTCACGTTGAATTTCGAATGACGCAGCCAATCCCGTACGGAGCCCTCATTGGCGCACGAATATCCGAGGATGTGCGACAGCGCTTGGGTCTGCGGGATCCTTCGCCCGCCCTCCCCGATGACCACGACGATCTCGCCCTCGTAATCGAGCTGCTCCGACTCGCGCGGTCTCACGATCGGCTCATCGTGGTGGACGAAAGACGTATGCGTACGGATGAAGATGCTCGGATATTTCGGCCGCTCGGAACCATCCCGGTATTCTTCGTTGCGCTCGGGATAGTTGACCCCAATGCAGAAATATCGAGTGCCGCGGCTGGGGCCGAACGCCTTCATGCCGCCCGATCCTGCAGCAACCCGGCGCGTCTGAGCACGTTGTCCAGTCTCTTCTCCAGCTCCGGTGTTGCCGGCACATTGGGCAAACGATGCTCGTTGGTGGGCAGCAGTCCGAGGCGGCGCATCATGTACTTGATCGGTATCGGGTTGGTATCGAAAAACACAGCCTGGTTGATCTCCAGCAGCGCCTG
>Ga0307511_10001761_pt1 | contig 22759 bp, 14 predicted proteins | sample 13_EM_MG_FD_200266 | JGI IMG/M metagenome (GOLD analysis project Ga0307511, IMG submission 200266) | Populus trichocarpa ectomycorrhiza microbial communities from riparian zone in the Pacific Northwest, United States - 13_EM | ecosystem: Host-associated > Plants > Roots > Unclassified | place... | reverse complement strand
AGGTGTCATACCACTAGAGCTGGGGCTATTAGGGCTGTAAAAGCTAATGCACTTTTCATAGTGTCAACCATTGTTCTCACTATTTGTGCAATAAAAGTAAGATTAGCATACGGAGCAGGGGTTCTTATAGGTTCCACTAATTGAGGTATAACAATCTGCCCCTAACGATCTATTCTCTTTAGGTGTGACACTCCTGCCTGTCTAGAGGCGATATCATTTTGGAGTCCAAATGACTCCTTCTGTCTTGATTGAAATGTAGCCAACGACACATGAGAGGCAATATTTACCAAAAGGTCGTCCTCTTGACTCTCCTTAAAATCCACATTTTGAATCCTCCTTTGCATTGAAGAGGGGTCCATTCATGTACCATGTCTTATACGAACCATCTTGTAATAATTTAATATGTATCAATTTCTATGATCAATCTTGAACCCATGTCAGGGCTCTGATACAAACTGTAATATCCTTCATAATTACACGCAATCATCACTTGGTATCTTATGAATATTACAACATATATATATAAGAAATCTTAAATGGAAAAATATGCTGAAATTTTAGCAGAGCCTTCTCTATATCAAGAGGTCCCAAGTTATCGACTAAAAGCTAGTTACACTTCAATACTTAACCATTTCACATCTCAGTCACTGTCCAATCATTCTCAACTCATCACATCACAAAATGAGGACATTTCATCCATCACATTTCATTATAGTTCACTATATACACGTGCGCGCACAATAACTCAAATCATCTAAAAATAGTGAAACATGATCACAACATTAATGTCTATGACATAATAAAATAAATTAATAAGACATCATAAGTTTACATAAGATATCAAATTAAAATCACATAATCTTCAAAGCAATTAACATTTAATTACAAAGCCTATTACAGTACAAAAGGGGCAACTATTACATGTTCATTCAAAATTATCAAAAAGCCTTTCTAATTTATCTATCATTCGGCTTGTGGCTGTGAGGTACCTATAATTAAGTTATAAATAATAATTAATTTTACAACATATAGATTATCAAACAAACATAACAATCCATTTAGATTGTAAACTCAACATTATCAATAATTTCTTATTAATAGTTAATAGAATTCATTCAGTAATCTATAATACTCATTCACCACATTGAAATCGCTTTTTTATCATTAGCTTAATATAATCATCTCATTCCTTGCCATTACCCTTTGTCAAATATTAATTTTCAAAACCTAATCTTTCTAGGTAATACCCAACATCAATTAACTTTTTTCTTCGCTCACATCCAGACATTCTTCCCTCTTATGGGAATCTAAATTTTTTTTCCATTACCAGGCGTTATTTCCTCTTCTGGGAATCCAAATTCATCGCCTATTACCTGGACATTATTCCCTCTTCCAGAATCTAAATTTATCGCTTATTACCGAGCATTATTTCCTCTTCGAGGAATCCAAATTCCTCACATATTAACGAGTATTATTCTTCCAGAATTCCAAATTCATTGCCCATTACCAGGAATTATTTCCTCTTCTAGGAATCTAAATTCATTGTCCATTACTAAGCATTAGTCCCAATACCGGGAAACTAATTCCTTTGCCCCTTACCGGGCATTAACCCATTACCAGGAAACAAATTCCTTCACCCTTAGTCATAAATTTTAACATGATATAATATTAAATTTTCAATAAGTTATTACGATAAACTAAGTAAGAAAATGTTCAGGTGTGAGACACTTACCTGTTGTCATAGCTCGAGCAACACGTCCCTTTTGTTGCACAGCTCTCACGACCTCTCTTGTATCAACAGGTTCACAACTATTTTTTATTTTATGTTCATTTTACATAATATTATTCTAGGTTTACTCCCAACAATTTAACCTTCATTTCCACTTCAATTCTCATTAAATTTCATTTCCTTCCAATTAGGCATAACGAATTCATTCATTCCTTGACATATTTTTCAAATTAAATTACACAAAACATATAAAACTTACTAACTTCTAACCATTTTAAACTCAAGAGTTCTAAATTCATTTTTCATCTTATTTTGCTGAAATGTACATAATAACAGAGGATATGAATTTTTCTTCAAACTTTCCCATATAGAACTCATTGTGTACTTTTTCTCCTTACACATACAAGAAGTTTTAACAAACTAAATAAAAATTTCATTAACACCATTAACTTCTTTTTTGCATGATCATATCCACACATGTATTATACTGCACAAACATTATTACATTTGCATCAATTTTCAATTTATTCTTTCTTTGGCCAGCACCATAACTTCTTTTTATACCATGATTTATTTAAAATTATTTTCATTAACTCTTCCCTTACATGAGAAGTCAAATACATTCACAATAACATTCCTCTTTAAGTTCAACAACCTTCCTCAATTTTCAATTTACAACAACATAAACATTTCAATTAATCTACATAACTTAACTAAGCTCATTTAAAATCATTTCCTTCACAAAATTATACATTAATCCATCACAATTTCACTTAAATAAACACAATCTAACTATATACAAATTGATCCTTTTTTGGCCGGCCCTACATGCTCTTAAGAACATCCAGTTTTTCTTCATTATTTCTTTCAAATTTAACACTCATTACAAGTTATTCTAACCCAATTTGTTCAATTCACAATCAATTTGAATTTCCCCAAAAAATTCCACTATAAACCCTAACACAAATTTCATAATTTAACATTAATTGCCTTCCTTTTCATAAAGCTAGCTAGGCTAGGTTTAGAACCCCTTGCCAGGTAATATACTAAGCTTTGAATTCTAACTAGTTAAAACTTTCCATGTCCAGAACCTTTTCCCTCTCATTTCTTCATTTTCTTTCTCTATCTCAATTCTCCCTCTCTTTGATATTTCTTAATTTCTAGTGTGGATGTGTTTTTATAAAATAACTAGATTGTTTCTGGTTCTAGACCAATGCATAAATTCGACCAAAAACCTTTTATCTTTTGTCTTCTCAATTCTTTTTCCATTTTATTATATCTCATTTTATCACACTATAATTTATATATCCCGAAATCATTACGTAAATTTATACCATAGCTCCTTTAATCTCTTCATCTTTTATTCATATACTTTTGGGCATATTATAATCCTCATTTATCTCAATTTTAGTATTTAAGAAAAATTTTAGCCAGGAGTTTACATAGTCAACCTGCAGCTTCTCTAGTACCGACATCTGATTAATTACCCTTTCTACTTTCCTCACCCAATATCCCGCCACCTCAGCATTTTCCTCACCTAGGCAAGGAACACATCCTAGTTCCCTCGTGTCTTTCACCCATTGTACCAGAGTTATAACCTTTTTAACCCTCGGTGTTGCACTAGAAGCTACTATTCTAATAACTACTCTATAAAAGCTGGATTTGAGTAAGGTGTAGGTGCAGTAACCGATATCACTAGTGAGGGTCTATCTATTAGCCCCTATATATTTGATGCCTCAAGTTGTGGCATTTGTGCATATAATGATGCAAAATCATCTCGTTGTCTTGTTTACTTACCTCGTGAAGCGGTATCTACTAATTGGTCCTCTTTCTATGCTGCTTTACATTGAAAATCTCATTCTTTTCCCTGAACTAGGGATGGGTTAGTCTTGACCCCCTGTCTAATCCAGACCATCCAAAAACATAAGTTAAATTTATATTAACATTTTAAGTCCCTGAACAAATAATCATTGCTCTGATATCAACTATAACAAACCTTAAATTGGGAAATCCAGTTTAACATGCCATCATATAAAAGGATCATGTTTTCCTTGTATTTAAGACCTCTCATGTTATCCTGTTACACTTCTAAAAATATTTCCAAGTAAGACATAATGTGATGGTAGATGTGGTTGTGATTTGGGATGATTGAAAATATATTTAGAAACTATGTCTTACTTGAAAATATTTTTAAAAGTGTAACAAGATAACATGAGATGTCTTAAATACAAGGAAAACTCCATTGAAATTCTATATATATATATATATATCGTTTTCAAAATTTTAGAAGTCAAACAAGAATAATCATGCAACAAAATAATTTCTAATTATTAATGTTAACCATACTCAATTAAACATCAACTAAATATTTTGTCTATTGAAAATATAAAAGAATCCATAGTGAAATTTAACTAACATATTTCTAACCAAGATATAGAGTAATACAAAACAAACATGCACACATATATGTTTACATAAACATCCCAAAAATTTCAATAGACAAAATTACATAATATTTACATTTATTTTTCAATTTAAATAAAGTTCTACCTAATTTATAAAAGAAAGAGAGCAACTTTAACTAAGGAACTACTCTTGTCTCGAGTAAGATGATCCTGTAAGCAAACATATGTAATAAAATTCACATATCAAGATTATACATTTCAATCATAAGAACGAAAGGTGAAATTTATTGCTTCTCATTAAACCGATTCAATAATTTTTTTTTTCTTTTCATTAAATCCTCACACATGAGTATATTAGACACCCTGATATCTTTCACCACCTATAACCTAGGTCAACCACTCAATATCGATATCGATTCTAAATTGATATCATTAGTCATCAGCATAAAGACGACTAATCAAGAGTATGTCAATACCAATTATCTTGGTATCATTAAATTCCAATATTTAGATAGCTAATCAAGTTTTTTACTATGCCAATAGTAGTGTAACCCCACCAATGTCATTAGGCTTCATGACCTAGAATGGCTAATCAAGTTCATGTTAATGCCGATATCAATGTGATCTTATTGATATCATTAGCCCCATGATCCGAAAAGCCTAATCAAATTCTATTTTTTAAAATTGTCTTTCCATCCTTTGGGTTAAATGCTGATGACAATGAAATCCCATTGATATCATTATCATCCATAACCCGAAATGACTAATCAAATCCTTTTCACATTACTTCTTTAAGGAAATGTCGACATCAGGCTAGCTGATATCATTAGCCTCCATACAGTGGATGATTAATCAAGTCAAACATTATTTGTTTTTTCCCTTTTCTTAACCTTATGATGCTTTTCATACATTTACAGAGCTTAAAGAATTTAAATGAAACAACTTTAATATTGTTATATATCACTAAGCATAGGAATGAGACACTTGTTTGTGTAACAACCCCAACATTTGTGTTCAAAACAAAGAGCAATGACATGATAATTCAATTAAGATTAGGGTAATTTTTTTTTTGTAATCAATAAAAAAGCCAGCAAAGTTTCCTTTGTATTTTTAGGTACCAAGTTATCAACTTTTCTTCCACAATCCCCAATTGTCAAATTTCTTACTCATCCTATCATCCAGAACTTCCTCCTCTCATTACATCACAATTTCTCAATAATCAAATTCACACATGTTTAAACAATTCAATATCACACATTTATATAAATGTAATCCAATGAACAATTCTAAAAATTATAACTGAAGTACATTACACAATTCAAAGATTTACAAATAAGGACCATTAACGAAATTATAATAAAAATAAGTACATAATTAAAGACTAAATTCATAATTAAAATTATACTACACAAAAGGGCTTTTGATAAACTGTTGACACATTAAATTCTAGAATTTATATTACATAACAGAATGATAAATTCATTCATTATAAAATGATACCGAACAAAATATAAGAAAACTAATCTACTGTTCAGTCCGATAGGGGGATGTACTTGAAAATTGATTTAATACAATAATTTTATTAGATAGATGAAAAAATATATTAATAAAATTCTTTCTACTTTCCTTTTTTCTTCCTTTCTTTTTGAAAATTTAGTCAAAAGATCATTAAATTAACTTGCTCATCTAGTATTATATATATATCAATTAAATTTTAGAATAGTCTATGATTTTGTTTTTTTGAATATCAACAAAAATATAATTATTCTTATCACCCAATTAACCCAGCATTACTTTCACTAATAAATAATTAATTTTCCACCAGTCCATTCAACAAGCACTAATTCCATCAAAAGTATGAGGGAAATGGGTTGCGAACCATAGATAGAGGAACAAGATGCAAAGATAGCCAGGAGGTGGATTAGGAAAGTGGAGAAAACTATGATCCATATTAACATACTCAAGGGCTTACGAGTGAAATGTGCTACTTAGTTATTGTCTGACCGGGCCATGACATGGTGAGAAACAGTTTAGCTGAGTCGTGCAACCAAGACACTGACTTGGAGTGACTTCAACTTGGCATTAAGATATGGTGATATGTCGGTATTAGAGTACGAAAGGAGGTTACATGATCTCTCATTGTTTGCCCCACACTATGTTCCGATAGAAGAACATATGATTGAGAAACTGAGAGATGGCTTATGGCAAAAGTTGATCGCCTTACGGTTTAAAACCATAAGGGAGTTGATTAAGGCTGCATAGGTTTTGGAGGCTTGTATTGGAGAAGGTCAACAGGGGCATCAGGGTATAGGCAAAAAGAGAGATAGGGATTATCTTAGTAGTAAACCACCACTTTTTAAGAAAGGAAAAAGCAGAGTGTTTGAGCAATACAGTCAGAGCCATCAATAATCAGTCATCGTGAATAGGCCGGTGAGATCTTCTCAATCAGGGGCAAACTCCAGTCGAGGGAAGCCGAGGGCACAAAATGACCGAACTCTAGGGAGGGTCTTCCACTTGACATAGGAAAAGGTTAGGGTTGCATCGGATGTGGTGGAAGGTACACTACTAATGAATAACCTTAATGTGCATGTGTTGTTTGATCCGGGTGCCATCCATTTATTTATTACTAGAAGAATTGTCACCAAATTAGGGAAGAGAGTGGAAGTAGTAGAAAAAGGGTTCGTAATTGGAACTCTGATAGGGAACATGGTTGAAACAAAATAATATGTATGTAGGAGTGGGGGTTAGTCTAGCTGGGTATGAAACAAAAGTAGATTTGATTCCCTTGGAATTGCATGATTTTGACACAATTATAGGTATGAATTGGCTAAGTAAATACAAGGCCCTGATAGATTGTTATGTTAAAATTGTTACATTCCAAATACCTGAGGGTAGGAGGATGGTTTTTGAAGGAGAGAGGATTCTCAAACCAACCACCTTACTATTAGTTGTAACAGCTCAAAAACATTTGAGGAAAGGATGTATGGGATACCTCGCATACATCTTAAACTCAAATGACAAAGGTCTGCGACTAAAATATATTCATGTGGTAAAGGAATTACCAGACATGTTTCCTGAGGAGCTATTAGGACTACCCTCGAAGCGAAAGGTAGAAGTGTCTATAGACACTTTCCCAAGAGTCTCACCCATAGCTCAACAACCGCACCGGATGGCTCCAACAGAATTGAATGAGCTAAAGACCCAACTACAAGAGATGTTAGACAAGGGGTTTATACGGCTTAATAATTCACCTTGGGGAGCATCGATTTTATTCGTAAGAAAGAAAGATGGAACCCATAAACTTTGTATTGACTACCGTCAGTTGAACAAAATAACAATGAAAAACAAGTACTCGTTACCGCAAATAGATGATTTATTTGATCAACTAAAGGGAGCGAGAGCATTTTCAAAAATAGATTTGAGGTCAGGGTATTATCAGATGAAGATTAAAGAGGTAGATGTACCAAAGATCATATTCAGGACCCGTTACGGGCATTTTGAGTTTTTGGTGCTACCGTTCGGGTTAACAAATGCCCCAACCCTCTTCATGGACTTAATGAATCGGGTCTTCCAACCATACCTTAATAAATTTGTAGTGGTATTCATTGATGATATATTAGTTTACTCGAACTCCTTTGAAGAACATGAAGGACATTTGAGGCAGGCCTCGCAGACCTTGAGAAATCACCAGCTATATGCAAAGCTAAGTAAATGTGAATTTCAGCTGGAAAGGGTGACGTTCCAAGGACATGTCATTTTAGCCGGAGACGTTTTCATAGACCCCTAAAAGGTCGAAGCCGTCTTGAAATGGGAAAGACTGACTTCGGTGACCAAAATACATAGTTTCCTAGGACTTGCAGGATACTAGCGGAGATTTATTGAAGGGTTCTCCCTTATTGCAACCCTTTTGACACAGTTAAATAGGAAAGATAAGAAGTGGGTGTGGTCGAAAGAATGTGAGGAAAGCTTCCAAGAGTTAAAGAGGAGGCTCACCCCCGCTCTAGTGTTAACACTTCCCTCAGGGATTGAAGGTTTTATAGTTTATAGTGATGCCTTGGGGAATGGATTAGGTATGTCTTAATGCAACATGAGAAGGTGATCGCCTATGCATCGAGATAGTTAAAGACCCATAAGGTGAATTATCTGGTGCACGACCTAGAATTAGCCGTTGTGGTATTCACCTTGAGGATATGGAGACACTATTTGTATGGGTCTCGAACCCAAATCTTTACTGATCATAAAAGTTTGAAGTATTTTATGTCACAAAAGGAGTTGGATATGTGACAAAGAAGGTGGATATAACTTATTAAAGATTATGACTGCATCATAGAATACAACCCTAGGAAGGAAAACATAATGATATATGCTCTCGGTCGCAAGAATAAAGACACTCTAAGTAAGCCAACACTGTGGAAGGAACGATAGTTGACGGAGTTGAAAGAGATGGGTGCAGAATTAGGTATTAGTTTAGGAGGTGGACTTTTAGCTCAACTGATAGTACGACCAACGTATCGGGAATGAATATTACGAGCCCAAAGTAGTGACATTGAAAGGTCCAAGATTAGGAAGAAAATGGAGGCTAGGATAGAAACTCAGTTTTGAGTAATAGATAATGGGTCAATGGTTGTACATGCCTGATGACGAGATGGTTAAACAAATGGTCCTACGAGAAGCATACGAGTCTAAATTCTCCATACATCCTGGCAGAACTAAAATGTATCAAAACCTGAAACATCTTTATTGGTGGCCTAACAGAAATAGCCGAGTATGTGTCAAAGTGCAGAGTATGTCAACAAGTCAAAGTTGAACACCAAAGACCAGCATGATCATTACAACCACTACAAATCCCAGAATAGAAGTGAGAGATGATCATCATGGATTTTGTGTCGGGATTTCCTAAATGAAGGAAAAGGAATGATGCAATATGGGTTTTCATAGACTGCTTGACGAAATTCGGGTTATTCTTGCCCATAAAGATGATTAATTCGATAGACAAGCTTGCCAAGATTTACATAAACGAGGTGGTACGACTCCATGGGATTCCGATATCCATTGTCTCGGATCGGGATCTTAGGTTCACCTCTCGAGTGTGTTTGGTATTGTGGTAGCTTTTGTGGTTGTGGTTTAAAAAAAGTTGTTTTATAAAAAGTACTTTTAGTTGATGTTGGTTTGGTATTTATATATATTTGGTTAAAATTGTGGTTGAAATTGAGGTTGAATAAAAAGTAGTTTAATGTGTTTGGTTAAAAATACTTTTCAAATTGAGGTTATAAAATAACTAAAAAAGATATATATTAATATTGATGGTTTTTAATTTAAATATTGTAGATTTAACTACCACTATTACATCATTAAATAAATAATACTTTATATCAAATATTTTTTATTATTTTATTAACTTATCTACAATTTCATCACGTATGAAATTCATCCGATAAGAACTATAGTTTCCATGGCATTTTGAGCGTGCAATAAAATTAGGTAAAATATCATCAAAAACAAAATTGGAATTGCGATCAAATTCCGCAAATGCTACGTTCTAATTTATGTAGTGTTATTGAATAATATTAAACACTAGTTTTTCGAGTAAAACACAATTTTAAAAAAAAAATTACCGGGTCGGACGCGGTCCAGTGAACAGTTCACTTCAAGAAACAGTGCCCAGGTGAATTATCACCTGGCATGTAGACGCAGCTGCGTGAGAAGCAGCTGAGAGCTGCTTCTCACTAACAAGCGGTTTCAACGGGCCCCACATGCACAGTAATTTGTGTTTTAATGTTACCAAACGAATTGTTTACGCGGTTTGCTTAAAAAGCTGCCGCAACTGCGTAAACAAACGGCCTCTTAGCCAAGCATACAACACACTTTGGGGACAAGATTGGATATGAGCACTGCGTTTCATCCTCAAATCAATGGCCAATAAAAAAGAGTCATTGAAGTCTTGGAAGACCTATTAAGGGCGTGTGTCCTAGAGTTTGAAGGAAACTGGGAATAGCACATAACATTGGTGGAGTTCATATACAATAACAGTCACCAAACCACATTAGGGATGGCCCCGTACGAAGCCTTGTATGGTAGAAGGTGCAGGAATCCCTTATGTTGGGAAGGAATTGGGGACAAGAAGTTGTATGGCGTGAAATTGGTTCAGATCACCACAGAAAAAGTGAGAACCATCAAAGATAGAATAAAAGTCGTGTAAGACAGACATAAGAAGTATGCGGACGTGAGGAGGAAACCTCTCGAGTTTGGTGTGTGGGACTAGGTATTCCTGAAGGTAGCCCCGTGGAAGAACATGTTGCTATTTGAATTGAAAGGGAAGTTAGCTCCTGCTTTATTGGACCTTTCAAAGTCTTGTTATGAATTGGGCCAATAACCTATTGAGTAGACTTGCCCCTATAATTAGCCAAGGTCCGTGATGTGTTTCATGTCTCCTTATTACAAAAGGCCGATGTGGATCCTGCTCGAATAGTACCCCAAGCCCCGATAGAAGTAAAGGAAGACTTAACACTCGAAGTAAGACCTACAAAAATTCTGGATCAAGGAGTGAAGGAACTATGAAATAAGAGGATTGTCATCATCAGAATCTTATGGAGAAGCGCCCAAATAGAGGAAGAGACTTGGGAGAGGGAGTCCAAAATGAAGAAGAAGTACCCCGAATTATTTGAACTACCTGGTATGGAACGTGAAACCTCCTTAAATTTCAAGGATGAAATTTATATTAAGAGGAGAAGAATGTAAAACCCAATGAATTTTATCTTTGATCGATCCATACTAGGAAAAATTAAGAGGTATAGACCTACCAACTTTGGAGGAAAACCTAGAGGAGGAGTGTAGGTGGTTTTCACCTTCCTCTTACATGATGCTAATCTATGAAATGTTTTATTATGAATGTCATAATATCGTGTTAGTATGAATACCAAGCCGTCAAAGGAGTGTTTGTTCTGTGATTGATGATTAGCTTCAGCTAATGGCATCCTAAGCGGATGACCGGGATGAATAAATGATTAGCTTCGGCTAATGACATCCTGAGTGGATGACCGAGATGAATAGATGATTAGCTCTGGCTAATGGCATCCAAAGCAGATGGCCAGGTTGTGATTAATGATTAGCTTCGGCTAATAGCGTTTTAAGAGGATAGCCTGATTGGGAAGTTATGAGTTGGTTTCAAGAATTGATGCATTAATGTGTACTATATTTTGTATGTACCAAGTATATGAAAGAACTATGATTATTATGTTTTAAACATAAAATAACAATAATGTTTCCTTAAACTATTTATTTTCTTATTATTAATTATTTATAATTCTTGTAAATATTTGTACTACAGCAAGGATGTCACACCAACGAGGTGCCTAGGAACCCCATTTCACGGGACCCTACTTTTGCAAAGAATCATGTAATCGCATTTTAAATCATGATGTATTTTATAAGAACAAAATGTATTAATGTATAATTGTTACTCGATACTTTTGTTTAAACTTGTAATGACTATTATTAGTTAAGAATGCAAACTTATGACTATGTATATATATTATAATGTAAACTTGTATTTATATAAATGTTATGTTATGTGTATGTGTGAGAAGTACTCTTTATGAAATGTTGAATGATGTTATTGCATATGGATTGTGTATGTTGAACTACTCCAACAATTTCCGGAATGATATTGAAAAAAAAATTATCGTTGTTTTGGCTTTGAAATCGTTGTTTCGGTTTTGAAAAAGCCGGGTTATTACATTTATGGCTGAAAAACACTGATTTAATGATTTTTTAATATTCGATTCATTCGTTTTACATTTTACATAAAATCAAATAATCGTGACTTTTGTTTAATTTTTGTGATGATCTAGCCACAAAATCTTGCTTGGATGTTGTTTTTAAACATGTCTATGCTTTCAATTTGATATGATCAGATCTGTTTTTGAAATCACGTTTCTGGGTTAATCTGAGTGTTCTTCATGTTCTTAAGTAAATTCAAATGTTTTCTTCTCTTTTAATCTTCATTTTTTTTTTTTTTTTGGTTTTGGGTCATGTTTGTGGATTTAGGCCTTTGGGTGAGGAAGCTCAGTCCACATGGCTAGGCTGAGTCCATTTATACTAAGGCAACGTTTGGTTGATTTAAAACTCTCAAAGGAAAAAACATCATATTTTATTCTTAAAGCGTGCTTTCCCCACATGGCCTTAAAACAATTTTAAAGCTTCTGATTTTCAGTTAAGAGTGTGTTTGGCAAACATTCAATCCTAATTTTCCAGCAATATTTATTTTCTTATTTTTTTATACTTTTTCCAAACAGACCTCAAATAATTTCCAAAAACTTTAAAAAACTTTAGACACCATTTTAAAGTCATTTTTGGATCCCTCGTGTGTTTTCCAACCATTTTATTTAATATTTGGGTTGTAAACTTACACTGTAAGGTACTGACCTGGTATTAAATATACTTGCCTTTATTTTCCTTCAAAATTTTAAAAAAATATATAAAAATTGCTTATTTAAAAAATAAAAAATATATGTTTTCATTTGTGTGCATACGATCAAATTCTAGAATTTTCATGCATATTTCATAAAAAAAATTTGCTTTTCTATCATACTTGAGAAAATACAAAAAATATATATATTAATGGGTATCACAACAAGTTTATGAATATCCATTAGGATTCGACCAAAATTTCAAAAACACCATAAAAATCAATTTGTTTTTATTAATATTTAGGGTATGAATTTTACAAAGTAATGCATATTCTTGGTATTAAACTAAATGAATTGACAAGAATACACCTTTAATTTTTTAAGCTTTAAAATAGTTAGGTTTTAGCTTGATAAGATAAGGATTTCCTTAATGGGGAGAACTTTTCTTAAACCTTAGATAGACCAACAAATAGAAACATGACTCAAACAAATAAACAATACAATTTACCTTAGGTGGTACATCTTTCCTATACACAATCAACCATTATCTAGACTCTGAGACTAATTAGAGTTCATATTGATCAAAATATTAGGTGACGACTTCATCTCTCTTTTACTGATAAAGGATAAGAAATCCTTGATCTTTCCATTTAAACCATGAAAATACTGAACCAAAAGGATGATTGTCATAACACCACACACATGCGATATCTGGAGTGGAAGTTGTTGGGTATTTTGGGAGTTCATAAGTGTAGGCTTGTTGCTGGTTGAAATGAGCATGACATGCCCATGTTGTGATAACCCACTGTAAAAATGGACATAATTGGTTTTGAATTTTCAGCATTGATGTTGCAGACATTTTCCATACACTCTCCTCGTTGTGACCAATTAAGTACCATTATTTTGCAGCATCTTAGTTAGTTGTGTTTTGTTCAACAGGCAAGTTCAAGCAAGTAGTGGGGGATGGTGAAGCTATTATTTTGCTGGTTATAACAAAGTGCCTTTATGATGTTATATCTAGAATGGAGAAGGTTGTTAAGCAGAGGAGTGTCGTCGCTGCTGCTGCTGCTGCTGTTAAAGGGACCAACGCTTTAGTGGCTTTGATATTTAAGATCTTGATCTTCAACCCACTGCATACCAAATAGTACTAAGAATACCAAATAGTACTAAGAATCCATTCAACATAGGGCAATGTTCTACACTAATCCCAAAATCAACCTTGTAATCCATTCATATTTTAATTTGGGGTTTTCTAGTGTGTTAAGTTGCAGATTTTGGACTGAAAAGTGAAGTGGAGAGAAAAAGCCATAATTTCAAGGGAATTTGGGTTTCTTTTTTTTAATTTTATAGATTTTGTTATTTTATCTAATCTAAAATTTTGGGTTGATCCCATATATAAAGTTCAATTTATGAAAAAATAGAAGCAAAGCAAAACAATAAAGAAACTATAAGAAGCTGGATTGAATTAAGGTAAAAAAATCAGTAAAAAGAGAAAAACCGCAGGGACCATTCCATATAATTAAGAAAAACAAAATTCTGAGGGGGTGTAGCTCAACTGGTCAGGTCCTGAGTTTGCTCTCTAGAGGTCACTAGTTCGAGTCCCACAAACCTTAGGGCCACTGGAGGCTTACATGGTCATTAACTTCAGGGCCCGTGGAATTAGTCGAAATGTGCGCAAACTAACCCGGACACCCATGTTAATAATAATAAAAAAAAATACTAAAATGCAAGGTGGTTTTCAACAATGTAAAACACTGTAACTCTAGATTTATTTGAAACGTGAATATAATTTTACCCTTATCAACAAAAAAAATTGTCTTGGCTATCAAGGATAATATAGTTTTTTTATATTTTTTACATGGTAAATTGACTTGTTTATTCATAAAAGCAAGAAATATTAAACTGATGTCTAGAGGTTGTTTAGACTTTTCATTGTTTAAAATATGGTGAAATGACTCAATTACTCTTAAATTAAAAAAATTCTTTAACTAGCATCCAAAGACTTTTTCATATTTTCCTTATGGTTTTTTTGTTATAAGCAAATAGGCTGAATGACAAATTGGTATTTTAATAGATATAAAATATTATTTAAAAGCAGAAAGTATTTAACATTTGTGATGCACGCGCTAACATGTAGGGTGTTTTCACGTCATTCAGACAACATATGAGGGTCATCTGATTGCCAAACGATGGGTTCTAGAGTGATGTTACAATCGTCTCGACAACCCCTCCATCCCTAGACAATGTTTATGGACAACGAACCTCTGGTATGACGTTGATGTTGTTTTCGTTTTCCTTCTTTTTTCTCTCCTCCTTGATTTTCATGCTTGACCCTCTAATTTTTCATAGCAGCTCTTCAATTTGTTTTTCCTTCATATTTGATCTCTATTCTTTTTAGTATTATTTGTTTTATTTGAAGTTGTTTATAACATTAGATTTTTTTTTCAATTTTATCCTCCTTTATTTTTTTCCATCTATTAGATTTAGTCCTCATTCTTTTGATTGCTATTTATTTTATTTGAGATAATTTTTAATTATTTTATGATTTCATCCTCCTCCTTCTTTTAAAAAAAAATTAATCATTATTCTTTTGATTGCTATTTCTTTTTGCTTTGAAAAATTTAAAAATCAATATTTTTTTTATTTCATCCTTTAACATTAAATTGATTGGGAATTGAGTTTCTCGATTGAGCTCAGATCTAAGATTTCACGGATTATGAGTTTGAGAGATTAACCCAGATTTAAAAGATCCGACTAAGATTGTTTTTTTTCTTAAGCTCATATTTTTTCTAGTTTTATCCTTCAATATTTATTTAATTGGAAAATAAATCAGGTTATTTCAAGTCTTTTTAATTGTCATTTTTTGTTAAATTCATCTTTTTTAAAGAATTGTTTTTGAATTAAATTAGATTAATTAATTAAATATAAGCATGAGATACTTACTTTATGATATTTTGCTTGGATTGTTTTCTGGGTGGTTGATCTAACAACACATATGGTCTCTTTCAGTGTCACCATTTAGCCTTGTAAAGTGAGGTTAGAATCGTCTCAGTGAATTTTTTTTAATTATGGAGCGATGCCTATGATGGAGCGACGACAAATCTCTAATGAATTTTTTTTTTCTTCTACCAAGTATGATATTGTCAACTAAGTTTTTATAATTAATTATTGTTATTTTTTTGTTTTATTTATTATTAATTTTTTTAATATATTATTAAATTAATTAAAATTATTAAATTCAATAAAATGAATAATCAATTTCTTATATTATTAAATTAATTTTTATAATAACTTATATGCTTTGTGACTACTGTAGACTTGCACAATGGATTTTCCAAGCTTTGAAGGCTTAGGATGACGCTATTGTTGTTTTTTTACAAAAAGTTAAATTATCATTTTGTCATTTGGTTGAAAAAATTGAAGCTCTAGTTGTAGGAGTATTTCAGTATTTTTTATAGGCTCATTAGTTGTTAAACGTATCAACATAGGTATAATAGTCTTTTTCACGATTATTTGCATAGTAAAAATACTATTTCACCATAAGATTAATAAAATTAAGACCTATTGCCTAAGGTTTTTTTGACATTTCACAAACTGTTAAATAGTTAAAATACATCTTTAGTCTTGGAAAAGAAAAGAAAAGGCTTTGCTTATAGCAGTATTTTTGTTCTTTCACTTTGTTTTTTGTGTAATTTTCTATAATCATGAGAAATATTTTGATATTTTAATATTAATTTATTATTTTTAAATTTCAAAAATTATCTTGGATTCATGTTTACTTGAATTTAACAATTAAGATCCAAATTATTAACATGAATTTGACATGATTGTCAATATAGATCTTATGTATTATTATACCAATCCTAAAATACTTAAGATATTTTCTATATTTTTAATTTTTTTATATTTAATTGTTTTTTGATATTGACCGTTATGAAACGCGATCAATATATACTAGTCGAACCCCAACCTTGTTTCTCTTTCCAGCACGGAGGGAACTTGAATTGCTCTCAAAGCCTAACTCTTATTAAAAACTGTCTTGCAAAATCAACCAAATCGAAACATGGGTCAAGGACCATCGGGCGGTCTGAATCGGCAACTCCCAGGAGACAGAAAACAAGATGGAAGCGACAAGAAAGACAAGAAATTCGAGCCGGCGGCTCCACCAGTGCGCGTGGGCCGCAAGCAGCGGAAGCAGAAAGGCCCAGAGGCGGCTGCACGGCTGCCTACGGTGACGCCTCTTACAAAGTGTAAACTGAGACTGCTAAAACTGGAGCGAATTAAGGATTATTTGTTGATGGAAGAGGAGTTTGTGGCAAATCAAGAGAGATTGAAGCCACAAGAAGAGAAAGTGGAAGAGGATAGATCCAAGGTTGACGATTTGAGAGGCTCACCTATGAGTGTCGGAAGTTTGGAGGAGTTGATTGATGAGAATCATGCTATTGTTTCGTCGTCAGTTGGACCTGAGTATTATGTCGGGATTTTGTCTTTTGTTGATAAGGATCAGCTTGAGCCTGGTTGTGCTATCTTGATGCATAATAAGGTAATTTGGGTTTTTCAAAGTTTTTACCTTTAAGGGTTTGGAGTATTATTTACTTGTTATTTTTGTTGCAAAGTTTCAAATTATGGTTTGTATGTTTGAAATGAAGGGTTTTGTTTCATGAGTTGTTTAGGTTTTGGACATGATTAATACGAACTTTATCATAAGCTAGTAACTAGTTACGTTGGTTTAAGGTGTTGTAAGAAAGTAATGATCTAGGTTTGGATTGGTAATGGTTTTGTGTTGTATGGTATTTGAATTGAATTGAGGAGTAGAGTCTTGCCTGCTGCATCTTTAAGTGCTGTTGTGAACTTGGAATGTTTTTTGTGAGAAGTAATGAATAGAATCCGAGTATGATCACTGTGATTTTTACCTTGTGGAAACAGCTTTATCATATACCTTTACTATGATCTTTTAATTGATTTAAAAGTTCATTATGGATATGTACAACATTATTGTTAACCCTCCACGCAGCATTGATCTGATACTATTAATCTTTGCTTATGTATGTTCTTCTAAGCTATAGTTTTAAGTCTGGTATAACGTAATGCAAGATGATGTCATAGAAGAATTTCCGTCATTCATTACTAGTTTCAATTATAGTCTGGAAAACTTAGAATATGAAAGATTTCACAATGTATGCAATGTGGTTTTAAAGGTTCTTGTAGAGTATGTTATTATCGGCTAGATGTAGCCTAGCTGCTTGCCTTATGGGTTATGCTATTTGTCTCATACCCAACTATGCATGTTTTCTTTAAAGAAATTGTAATCTAATTTGTTGCCTTATTATAGTTTTCATGTCAATTGATATAGTTCTTAACAATATCTCATTTAGGAAAATGGTTTTGATAATAACTTATATGCTTTGTGACTACTTGACAGGTTCTATCTGTTGTTGGGCTTCTTCAAGATGAAGTTGATCCAATGGTATCTGTGATGAAGGTTGACAAGGCTCCATTAGAATCTTATGCTGACATAGGTGGTCTAGATGCCCAAATACAGGAAATCAAAGAAGCAGTTGAGCTTCCACTGACTCATCCTGAATTATATGAAGATATTGGTATTAAGCCTCCCAAGGGGGTTATATTGTATGGAGAGCCTGGGACTGGCAAGACCTTGCTTGCAAAGGTGTGCACTCAAAATATTTTTCCAATTGGATTGTTGCAATTCAAGATATCATCTTTGATCTGACACTGAATCCAACATGAGCTTTATAGTTGGCTTTTGTTGCTGTGTCTCTTCTTGAAAGCCCATGTAAAAAGTAATTGCAATTGACTGTTTTTAAACCTATAAATTTCTAAGTTTAACTTTCATCACATAATTTTGTGTCTTTCCATGATTTGACCAAAGAGATTGTTTTTCCAAAATTATTGACTTAGGATTGTACTCTGAATTTCCAGGTATTTTTCATAAGACATGAATAAATTTCTTTTTCTTATGCTTTTAAGCATACAAAAGAATTTGGATGGTTTGTGTGCCTTACTGGGGTTGCTATATTGTATTGCTGCTGCACATTTATATGATTTTTACATGACATATAGCTATCTAATCAAAATTGGGAAAAATGTCTTTTTTCTCACTATTTTCTCTGTAATGGTATGGCATTATGATTTTATGTAAGTGGAGTGAACTTAGACTGACTTTGTAAGCCTTGGTTGTTTTCCAGGCAGTGGCTAATTCAACATCAGCAACTTTCTTGCGTGTTGTTGGAAGTGAATTGATTCAAAAGTACTTGGGAGATGGCCCAAAACTAGTGAGGGAACTTTTCAGAGTTGCTGATGATCTCTCTCCATCTATTGTCTTCATTGATGAAATTGATGCTATTGGTACAAAGAGGTGAGTTAGTAAAATTTACAGATTACTCATAAATATGGAAGAAATAGAATTTCTATGTTATAACTGATGTAATTTGAAATGTTTCTGATGTAACGTCTTACAGGTATGATGCCCATTCAGGTGGTGAACGTGAAATTCAGAGGACCATGTTGGAACTACTGAACCAGTTAGATGGTTTTGATTCAAGAGGAGATGTCAAAGTGATTCTGGCGACCAACCGCATTGAAACCCTTGATCCTGCTTTGCTTCGACCTGGTCGAATTGATAGAAAGATTGAATTCCCCCTTCCTGATATCAAAACAAGGAGGCGTATTTTCCAGGTACGCATGGCTTGATTATTGGAAGCAATGTATTGGAGATCATTCCATATGATTTATTTGTGATCTTATGCCTCACTGCTTTGTGTTTTTCATCATTGAATCTGTGAAGCTCCCTCATACAATTAATCTCAATATGTGGATTGTAGATACACACAGCAAGGATGACATTGGCTGATGATGTTAACTTAGAAGAGTTTGTTATGACCAAGGATGAGTTCTCGGGAGCAGATATAAAGGCAATATGTACTGAAGCTGGGTTGCTTGCATTACGAGAGCGACGCATGAAGGTGAGTAGTGTATTTTGATTTCCTTGTCGGTGAGAATTTTTGGTTCTCTTGTCTAGTTTTAGATTTTTCCCTAATAGAAGTCTAGTCAAAGCTTCATCCCATTGCCCAATTGAGAAGCAGTCTCTGATGGAATTTGTATGCCATCTGTTGGGCAGTGGGCTTGTAGCTTCTCCTATTTGAGATATGGTCAAATCATCTAATAAGACTTGGACTAGCAATATTAACAACCTCCTCACAAGCTGGCATAGTGTCGCGGTACTGCATCCATAGCATTCTCAAGTGAAACAGTTTCAAATCCTAGTGGTACTGCATCCATAGCATTCTCAAGTGAAACAGTTTCAAATCCTAGTGACTCTAGTTTCCTATGTTATTATGTAGCGGGGGAGGTAAATCCCCCACTGTGTTGCCAAATGGTCCTCTGGGGCTCCCTATGAACCAAAAAAAAAAAAAAACCAAACCTTCCAATCCAATCTTAGTGCTTTCTCTAGTCTCAGGGCTGACAAAGATATTTATGCGGATGCCTCTCAAGATATGTTAAAATTAAATTTGAATGGTTTGCAACTTGACCTAACAAAAATTTGTTTTGGAGAACCAAAGTTATACGCAATGATCACCTCCACCCTGCTCTTAAAAGAGATGTGAACGAGTAGTATAAAATCATAACGAAGTTGATTAATCATTTGAAGAGTTTGCAAGTTCAATCAAGAACTTAGTATGAGAATCACTTAACTTCACAAAAAATAACAAGAATGCCAATTTCTTTATTAAAAATATTTTTTTTCCGTTCAAAAAGTCTATACAAAAGAGTATTTATACTAGAAAGAATCTTAAGTCTAATAGGATATCCCTAATATATATATGGATAAACCTAATAAATAATAATAATCTAATGACCCCGAATTTAAATAAAGGTTCTAATATCTCTAAAAGACCTAATAATAAGAATTAAAAGATAAATAAAAAAATGGCACAACTAATTTAAATAGGATTAAAGTTTTTGTAATCTGCTGACAGAATTGAATCTAATTTTAATCAACACACTTTCTCCAAGTACCATCTTTCTTAGGTACTAAAAGTACGAGAACAACACATGGACTCATGCTCTTGGGAATGTACCCCTTCGGCATTTACTTCTCCATATGCTTTTAAAACTCCTTTGTTTTCTCAGGATTACTTTTATAGGTTGATCTATTAGGAATAGCCGAACTTAGTACTAGGTCAATTTGATGTTCCATTTCTCTTATAGGTGACAATCCACTTGGAATTTTATTAGGAAATACATTTTCAAATTCTTGTAACAAAGAAACACTAACACTAGTAACACTTGAATCAAGTTCATTAGTGTTAAAGTATGCCTCGTTATACAAGAGTAAAATCATAGGCATATCAGAAAAATAAACATGTGTAAGATCATTTTGTTTTGCATACAAATTAAGGTATTTCTCCACTTTTACTACACTTTTTTTCTCACATTTTCTTTCTTCTCTCCACTTATTTTCTCTCTACACTCAACTTTCCTTTTATTTTTATTTTGGTTGAAGCCTTCAAATTTGTCTTTAATGGCCAAAAACTTTACTTCTTGGTGTTCCATACTCATGACTCACTTTATTTTCACTCAGCCTCACATCATCACTATTTTTTTGGAACAAGGCTTGTCCGGCTTCTTCTGTTTTCTTCATATTCAACTGATGTTCATACATTTGTCTAGGTTACAATAGTGCAAGCGTTTATGTTTTCTCATCCTTTTCTAGTGTATATCTATTTTTAAAACCACCATACTTGGCCTTCCTATCAAATTGTCAAGGTGGTGTGCAACATGCATAGGAACAACACCACACAAAACCTCATCCTTATATCTCCATACTAAGAGTGAGATTAAAACATTATCAATAATCATACTACATACTTTATTTTTTATGTGACATCTAGTATGAAATATATTCTCTTTTTGTTGCTTAACATTTACTTTACTAACCTGGACATTGAACCTTTTGGTTCCAAGTCTTGTCACTGGACCAACTGGAACCTTTAACGGATCTCTTGATGTTGTTTGGATTGCTATCACATTTGTTTGTGGTGAAACTCTCTTTTTCTTGCAAGTTTTGATACGAGCTTCTGGCTTACATTGCGAGGGACTTAATTTTCTAATGTGCTTATAAGGTGGTTCTCAAAGATGTGCCTGTTTCTAGGTACGTGTATATTGGTTCTGATTTCAAAATTCTGCCCTGCAGGTGACACATACTGACTTCAAGAAGGCCAAGGAAAAGGTGATGTTCAAAAAGAAAGAAGGGGTGCCTGAAGGACTTTACATGTGATGACATTCTCGTTGTTGTGCTCTTGTGTTTTTGGATTGTTTATTGCAAGTCAAGTTGTTTTTTCTTAGACTCTAAATAGAAGGTTGTCTACGTGTGAATGAAGTGCTGATAAGATGTCTACCTTGAATTTATCAAAGGCATCCAAACCCCTTTATTTCAACAGCAGTTATGGATGTTTCTAGCAGTCCCATAGTGTACTAAGCAACTAAAATCCACTTCTCCTATATCAATGTGAGATGGAAGCAAAGCCCCACGGTATATCCACTTTAATCCTTAAATCCTGATTTTGGGATCAATGGGAGTTCAAATTTAGGCAACGCCGCCATGCTACTATATCTTTAGGAGTATGGGTGGTGACAAAATATAGCAGGAGGAGCTGGTAGTGGTGGTAGCTGATTACATTTCTTAAAAAAAGCTCATGCGCATTGTAGCGATTATCTCACGGTTCACTGTTAATAGTGAATTTATTTCCCATTTTGATCATCAATTGTTTTTTATGTTTAGTGTTTGTTTTTTTTGTCGGTACTTTATTTTCTTCGTATTTGTGAAAGTTTTGACAAGATCATCAATTCTCTCTCGCTTTACGGTCAATTTAATTAGGATGTAGTTTTAATTTGTAGTAATAAGATAAATTAAGAGAGTAAGAATCAAACAAAGAATAAAAAACTAGGGTGGCTTGTTGAGAGCTCACGTGAAATAGTTATATTTAGTCCTTATATTTTGAGTTGGCATTGTTTTAGATCCTTTTAGTTTTTAAAATTTTAACTTTGATTCAAAATTTTATTTTATTTATTTTTTAGTCTCTATGTTTGATAGAGAAGAGAGAAATTCGTTGGAAATGGTGAACGAGAGAGAGTTGTTGGTTGAGTATATTTTGACAATAAAAAAATTGTTCTTAGTGCCAACAGGTTTTATTTGA
>Ga0307511_10001760_pt1 | contig 22761 bp, 25 predicted proteins | sample 13_EM_MG_FD_200266 | JGI IMG/M metagenome (GOLD analysis project Ga0307511, IMG submission 200266) | Populus trichocarpa ectomycorrhiza microbial communities from riparian zone in the Pacific Northwest, United States - 13_EM | ecosystem: Host-associated > Plants > Roots > Unclassified | place... | reverse complement strand
TGTGCCTGAAACCTTCCTCCCACGCCCCCCAGTTGCTCATACACTCGCTCGATCCCTCGCTGCTCCCCTACTCGGTCGTACCCTGGTATCTCGCGCCGTTGGGACAGTACTCCTCAGGGTTAGCAGTTCTCGAATCTTTTTTTTTTTTTTTACATATTCGGTACTCGTATGGGGCCCTATGACGAGCCCCCCGGAAACTCAAGATAGGTTCTCAGTATATATTGCACAAATGTACAAAAGGGACATCTTCATGTATTTGGAATTGAATAGGTACCCGCTTCCGGTCGCTGTTTCCATAAGTCCTCGATAGAACGAAGCAAGAGTCTCCTCGCACATAGATCATCAACAGCCAAGACTCCCTTATTAACTACCGGTACCCAACGATGCTTAGATTTCACCTACAAAAAAACTACATCTCCCCAACACTAAGACTAACACTACCCATCGCACGAGACCTACCCATCGCACGAGACCTATCCATCGCACGAGACCTAGCCTGCCACCGATCCCCGCGGCCCCCCTGTGGTCATTCAAGTAGGTAACTGCCCCCCCTGCCTCTCAAACTCCTCCAGGTTCAGCATCGCCCCATCTGTAATTCTGCTAATCCACCCTTTCATCAGCCTTCACTTTTGGAATCTCTCGTTTGTAGGGAAAGGGGAATTCATACTCAACCCACATCCGGTCATTGAACACAATTGGTTCCCGCGGAACCCCGCGATGACGGTTCCTCATTTGCTCCCTTTCCCGGCGTCTTCGTTCCGCGCGGACGTCGTTTGCATAAGGGGGCACCTGGTGGTCAACACGGATGAGACCAAGCGGGGTTTCAGCGGTGTTGGCAGGGCCGGTATTCGCCACGGTCGAAGGTAGAGGAATGAGATCTGGGGTGGTCAGGGGTGTGTTACTGACAGCTTCCGTGTGGTGGGCCGTAACTGCCGGACCAATCGGCGAATTAACCCCGCTCCCACGCCCCGGGTATGGAGGGGCTGGACCAAGCGGAGTGACAATGACATGATCCCCACTACCGTTATCCAGCCCAACGGGGATTGAGCCGGAAGAGGTTGAATCACGAGCTGGCCGGTCTCCGTATTCTGGGGTCCACATACGCAGCCCGCCGAGGTCATTGAGAGCGATGTCCCCAGGGTTGGGAAAGTGTACTTGGGGTACATTGGCTGGAGACGGAGGAGGTGGAACGTCCCCCAGGCGATGTCTAGCACGTTGACGCCTTTTCGCAGAGTAGCGCTTGTAGTGCCTATAGGCGTACCCCAGACTATAGGGGGAAGCATTGAAGTCAGTATATACTCGTATAACTATGCCTAGGCATATGGAAACCCCGACTTCCACGGGGCTGACCATGAATATATTAGATTCAATCAACTTACAGCACCAAAACCAAAATCACCCCCGAAGTAGCCACAACAGCAGCGATGATTACCCTTCTATCACCTTCCGCCATAGCCTTTTGCTCCTCGGTCAACGGAGCATTTGGGTCATACACTGTCCGCTGCCGTCCAACAAGTCTGCCCATTGCAATCGCCCTGGCCGCGAATTGGTCGTATACGAGGTCGAGGAGTAAAGCCAAGGGACTTTCAATCAGGTGGTTTGTGTATGTGATGCAAGTAATCGAATTGTGAGATGGGGAAGGAGGTGGGGGATGGGGTGTGGATGTTGCTGGGGCCACAGGCGGAGATATGGGGTGTGGTTCTTGGTCAAGTGAGTGAGGTAATGGTGGAGGATAACGTGCTTGGTTGTGGTGGGCTGGGAACAACAAACAATGTCACGTGCGCGGCGAGAATTCAGGTATTACACCCCCCACCGTATAGGGGCTGACAGTGCAGAGCTACGCCATTGAGATGACTGTGATAAGAATCAATGTATTTTTCGGTATAAGAAACTAATTCCTATGACTCAAACAGCGTTGGTAGCAACTTCCTCCACCAGATTACGATATTCCCAAACATCCTGGGAAGAAAATCAAGCAATTAGACGAAAGAAATCCTCCTCCCTACTGTAGTTATATAACCCTCCCCCGGATGGGGTTTAAATCGCCATCATAGCTATGAGCTGCTATTTCCCAATGTCACGGTGCGCAGCGACTTACGCATCGACTAGGCGCCCCTGTCATATCTGAACACCCTATCTGCGTTCCCATACCTATCCCTATTCGGCCACACAATCCACTCCTCTCCCATAGTCTGGTTGGCACCCTCTCCCACTACGCTCCAAAGTTTACTTCGCGTCCCCATCGGCAGGGCTCTTTGTCGGAGTATAATCATACACCACCCAATTCCCCGAAACCTTCTGTTGCACGACGCGCCCACCGAGCTTTGCCGCCTCTGAGCCTGGTGATTCTGGGTCTGGCTGACCAACAACCTTGATAGTGCTATTGCGTTTGCTAGCACTACCACTCGCAGCGGGGGCTGAGCTCCGCGCTGCTTCAATAGCAGCGGCCGGAATGGTGGAGTAGCGCTTCTTGGAATTGGCGCTCAGTGAGGTCTCGGGCGGGGCGTCGATTTCCATGGGGGATAGCAAGGAAGGGGAGGTGCTGAGGGGTGGGAATCGGTAGGGCCCGAAGCCGTCGTCGAGGTCAATGTGGGTGGAGGGGTTGTGGGCCACGCAGCCGGGATCTATATGGTACTCCAAAGTCAGAATTATAACCAGCAGGTGAAACCCCCTCCTAGGGCACAGAGGGAGAGATACCTGTTGCTCCGTTAGAGGTACATGGGCGAGTCTCCAGTGCAACCGCGAAATCCGTCAATCCACTTGGATGAACATTTCCATTGATTCCCTGTCTGCGGGGAGTAATGGGTAAGGTAGCAAACGAGACCCTTTTCTGAAGAGTCTCAGCAGGCTTTGCAATACCCAGAGCATTAGGGCCACTAGCTGGGGTGACATTCCTGGCTGGTGGTGTAACCGGCTCTTTAGTTTGTGCAACTGTGTCTGGCGCACGCAGAGTCCCTGGAAGGCCAGCAATTCGGTCGAGGACGCTGTCTCGGACGTTGATGAGGGGAATGTCAGATTCGGCAATGGCACTACTTTCAAGCCCACCTTCCCCAGCTTTGTTTGTTTCAAGCGCAAGCCGGCGCTGGCGGCGAAGGAAGCAGTGGATACTGGGGCAAGCGTCAGTTTGCGTCAACTAGACTCATAACAAAAAAAGCCATCCAGGATTGGGAATTGTCCTTACCAAATACACACGATTATGACAGTTACAAACACCACAACAAGTATGATACTAAGACGCTTCTCACTATCCCCCAACCCAGTACTCGGTGGCGATATCTTGCCCGACATGACGGGGGGCACCTTGGCAGGAGCCAACTAGTTGTCCAGGAGTTGTCAAGGTAGAATTGGAATATGTAGGTATGCAATTGGTGGGGGAGTAAGTATGAGGGATCAGCTAAGAGTAGTTTGTAAAACAGCAACTGGGCGACCCTGGGGTTGTTGTGGTGGTTTATTTTTCTGGTTGGTTGTTTTGGACGGGGGGAGGACAACCTGCGCGTGTGGCGCCACGAAGCAGGAGTATGCCAAGAGAACAACACCGTCACTATCGTGTTGATCACAGTGGCTTTGTTTCAAGTGGGTGTTCCAGCGCACGACAGTGCTCCACCACCAAAGGCTTTACCCACGAAAGATCATGAAATCACCGGTGGGGTAAGGGTCCGATTCGAGTACGACTTTGCTACAGAGTAGGCCTGGCTAGATGCTCTGGCTCTCCTGCTCAGTTAGAACTGCAACATGAAACAAGAGTCGACCGCGCCTGCACCTGTATGTGGCCTGCCCGCTGGCCTTATATTCAATTGCATTTTAATTAAAAATAAACAACTGCGGAACTATTTCCCTCGACACCTCCCACACCCTAAGCCATACCTATCCTTCCCCTCTTCGACAGAAAAATCTCGGCCATCAACCATGAGCAAGGATCCTCATACCAATGCCCGCGCGCCCACCTTCGGCCAGTTTGCTTTTTCCGATTAGGAAATGGAGCAGGAGTTGCAGAACCCGCTGTGCTATAAAGGGGAGGGCGGTGGACCGAATCAAGTCAGTCTGGTGGGCCCGGATCAACAGTCTGAGAGGAAATCCAAGGATCTATTGTGGGATATTCACCTGTTTGTCGTAATCGTGGAGGTGTACGCGTGATGTGTTGTATATGCTTTTCCCCTCACCCAGTCTATCCGCGCGCGTGTTGTTCTAATCAAACCTCCGGTGGTATCATTAAGGGCGTCTTTTAATGTCTACTATGGAGAGGGCGTGCTTATGGTTCAAAAGAATTGTTGTGGCGCTCGTCGTGGTGATGGTTCTGGGGTCCCGATTCCAATCCGACTTGAATCAGTGCGCTAGCACACCTATCCATGGTTTTGGCGTGTAAGTTGTTTTTGTTCATTGGACTCATAGGCGTCCCCCAAGGCCACCAGACCGACCCCGGAATCGACGCTGATGGTCACGGCCATGGTGGCGCTGATGATAAACACGATGACAATAACGACTAGTGTGCATCGGATATAGAATACTGGGATATAATGGGCACGGGCTACGTGGGGTATTGAGGGGATAGTCACATCTAGGGCGATTTGGGGCTTTGAGGGAATGTTTGGAATATTCTAATACATGCGGTAGTACGGCGGAATTCATGCTACACTCTCTGTACATCCCTCCACAACTATATACTAGTAATTGGCTTCTACTCTACACTCTGGTGTGTTTTACCCTCACAATATCACCTTCATACCCTATGGTAGTTTAACAGAATTAGTCACCTTCCCACCATGCCTACTCAGGCTCTCAGTCAGTCTAGTTGACACAGCCTCAGCTGCAAGTTTACGACCCCACTGCCCATCCGGTGTGCCAGATTTTGTACCATCCCACAATCCGCCTGCCACTACCATGCAACGATACTTCAACAAGATTTATGAAACTACAACCTATCTACGAGCCACATTCCCGTCAAACTCAAGACTTGGTGCTCCGACCACGCCTGCATCTCTCCCGGAGCAAAGAACACAGCCAAAGCCGGAGGACATTTGCACGTCGGATGGAGCCGCAGTCCCAACCTGTGACTGGCTCTCCGTAAGGCCCCAACATCCACCTGCTTCGTGCAATGCGCTTACTTTACTCTTGTGGTTATCTGCGTCTAGGTTAGGCCCGGGCGTCCGGGTGCTCGATAATACAAACTCGGGGTTCCATAGAGCTGGGCCTTGGCCCCCCAAGCTATGGGCACGAGCCGGCCCCTAGGTTTATCCGCAGAGCTTCCTCAGAAGCGTGGAAGGGCAATTCACGGCACAGAGGTGGGGAATTTCCTCGCCCCGTATCTGACGCCCGGGACCATAGTATCTCGTTATATGGGGGTATATCAACAGGCTAGACATCAATAGAACTTTTATCTACAAATGAGAAGCAACCAGGTGGGATTACGGGTACTGGTTTGCCATCCCGCCCCTCAAACAAAAACGAATGGAGATGCAGGGTAACATGAAATCAACCTTTCCAACCGCGCTCAGATGTGAGTAGGTTTGCAACCTACTAAAACTAGGTATAGGCAAGCAATATTGTGTTATTGACGAGATATTTGTTTGGTGTGCTGTTATTTGTCTATACCTAGATATATCACACCCATCAGCGCCATCACACCACAAAACGGTTTACGATCCTTGCACAATAATATTCCATACATACCATGGCAAGTCTTGGTTATTTGATCCGGAATGGACCTTACTAGATTGGGTGCACTATTCAACCTGCCCTCCCGCCACTATCATGGGATGCGAAGCAGTTGTTCAATAAAGCAACCAGATTTCAGACACCCATAAATCAACTCTCAAGGCCCTGAAGATTATCCTCAATCCCCGGATAATAGTTCAACCCAATCTGTTCGACCCTGCCAGCAGGTAAGACTAAGATACTCTAAACAAATAACCTTTAAACTAATAAGCCCTAACGAACCCCTCCCCCCCTTGGGAATAATGCCACCATATATAAGCCCGAAATAAGCCTACCCCGCCTAGAGTGGAATCAACAAATGGCTCGCCTTCCTCTCTCGTTATGCTCAGTATCCTCTTGGTGGCATAGCCTCAAATCAGCTATAACTGCCAATTCACGGGAGAGCAGTGGCAGGAGATCAGAGCTATGATGCAGGATCTTAAAGGGACAACTATGTTGCCACACCTCTCACCGATGACCCACAAATTGGAAACTATCCCGTTAGTATGCGAGTCCGCCTGCAAGTGACTCGACATCCTGAGCTGTTGCCATTGGACAAGATACTGCTTCTCTGGCTTTTGGTTTAGTCTGTAAGTTACAGCCATTGTGCATGAATTATAGACACTCCTGTTTACTTGTGTGTTTAGTGCTTTTTAGACAACATTCAAGAATAGACCTGGGTCGATGCGGTGCACGCCACTATGAGTTCATCTCGACGTTTCCACATCCGCAGAAACGTACACGTCGGCAAATATTTCATATTTAAGTATGATGCAATGGAGGAAATTCGAACAATATAATCCAATCTATGAGCCCAATTCAAATTTACCCAAACCCACTCATCAAATAGAAAATGCGCAATTGAATCAATCCCACGAAATATTTCACAATCAGCCAAGCCCATACAGAGTTATTTCACAAGTTGTAGCAGCACACATCCGAAAAGATTTACGAGATCAACTCCTCGTCAACGCTTGCCGCAAACAATCCTCCGCCACTGCCCCTGAGGAGAACAGGGGCAGTAAACGACCTTGGGATGATGTCCGGGGAGTAGGGCATGTATGGTACTCACGAGAAAGTTGCATCACAGGTTTCGCCTTTGGTTTCACACGCACAGGGCACTCTGAGGCAGCCGGACCAACAGCCCCGCCTTCATCACGTTCCGCCTCCTCCTCGCCTTCCTCCTCCTCCCCTACCTGGCATGTCAGGATTCCCCTTGGATATTCAGTATGTGCGAAAGGAGGTACGTCTCCCTCTACTTGACTTGATTCAACTGAGGAAATCAAGGTTTCCCAAATACTCGTCATAAAAACAAGGCTGCTTGCTAAGCGGCGGTGCGTAACTGCCCCGGTGCGCGTCAGCACCCATTGAAATTCTCTGCGGGGCAACAGTTTTGGTCCATTAGCCTCCCGCTGTGGTAAGTCGGAAGAGGAGATACCTGTACTGCGACACGTTTGGGGCTGGAATGGTGCTGTCGGTTTCAACGGGCGGAAATTGTCTCCATCCCAGATGTGATGGCGGGTGATGACCGCAGCGCGAGATTCGCGTGCCACACGACTCATGCCCAGCGCGACCATGATTTCGGCAATGCTGTCGGCGTTGTCAGGGTTGAGCCCAAAAGTAGTAATGGTATGCGGTATGAAGCTTATTATCCGCATGATCCTTATTCTTGTAGGTAATGGAACTAGAAATAGATATAGCAAACATGGTGTTCGTGGCTTTTTTATACCGACTTGGTTGAGGTTCAAGATGGCCCTCGACCGGCCATCGGGGAATGTTTTGAACGTTGCAAATTACCCAAACAGATAACCGGCACTTAGCATGGCCCTGTTGAGAGAGACCATAAGCAGCTCAAAATTAGTTGGAAATTATCCCAATACACAAGCCATTGCAGACGCCCCAGTTATAAAAAACCCTGCTGCAGCACTTGTTACTTTGCCTACTCCAGTTTGACCCGTTAGTTGCACGTACGCGATACCCGTTTGCATATTCTTTACTCATTTAAGGGCCCTAGTGGAGGGGTATCGATGAGCCACACGGAAGCCCAGGTGGGTTCAAGGGCGGGCAGGGGTAATCCGGGACATTCCCAGAAAGGCACTGAAGCCTGAAAATACAAAGGTTTACTTGGTGGTTCAGTAACTCAAGCGTATGCATGTATTGTTAGGGATGCGTAACTGTGGACAAATGGACATCAGAGAGCGAGGTAAGCATCAACATATCCCCCGCTATGTATGATAGGGGTTACATCATGTGCAGTAAGATGAACATAAATACACGCACTGCAGTATAAGGAAGGGAATAGATACTGACAACCAGCGATTCGGCGCAACAACCCGCTCCATTTAACCCGACGGTTGCTAAGATAATGAGTCAACGCTCGGGTATCTTGAATCTTTAAAGGATCTTTATCGTGAGGCGGGTGTTTGTTCCCCTATTTAGGGAGAATGAAAAAAAATCACGAGCTTCGCTCGCTGGAGGGAAAGGAAGAAGTACCCCACCCAGGGCTAGTCAGGTAAATTGATAGATTTCTCCGACCTAGAACTTTCGACATCTTTGCCGATGGTAGGAAGTTCGGCAACACTACGATGGTACTGCTAGCTAGGCCTGGGCACGAGACGTCTCGTAAGTCTCGAGAGAGACTTTTGGATATTGAGCAACCGCAATCACAATCAAATGATGCAGGTAACTAGGAATTTGTAGAAAATGAGCGGGAAAGAGGCATCGCAGCCTTTAATTATATATATGCAGGTTGCCACACTGTCTTCACTGGCTGTGACTGTTTCATGTCGCACTGTCTCACACAAATATCTGCAACTTCGCAGCCAATTAAACATTTCCACAATAGTCTTGCGATTTTCTCGTCGAGTCACCTTGTCTCGTGCCTAGGCCTAGATGGTAGGAAGAACCCCACAAGGATTACCGCTCTCCCCGGCGCTCTTGACAATCTATGCCGGCAGTAGTTTTCAGGGCCGAAGCGATCATGGCAACGGAAAACCCCTAGGGACCCACAAGAATGACTAGGCGACCACACATGAACAACACAATTCCACCCTCTATCCTTCATAGATGGCGTCAACTCAGTCATGGTAGGACCAGTCGACCCCGGGCATCGGGCTCTGAAAACGGCAGCAGATGAGTTTCGTCTACCATGGGAAAGGCAAAGGACTGGAAGGACGGAGTACACCTGTGAGTGAACCTCAATGCCCGCAAACATATCAAATACCATACCGACAAGTGTAGAGCGGCCTTCAATACCATCCGCAGGCTGACTAGACTCCCCCCGTGGAGCAAGCGAGCCATTGCGGTAGGTCAATTACTCCCAATCCGCATGTTCGGGCGCGAGCTACAAACTGCCCCCTCTCAAGAGGTGGAACAGGTATATAGTAGCAGAAATCAACAGATGGGTGGCAATGGCGTACCGGCTCGAGAAAAGAGAGAGTCGCAGAGACTGTGGGGCACTCACATCCCATTGCTGGGCCCCAGGGATGAAAGGCCGAGGTCCAAGGGCTACTGGGCAGGAATGATAGGAGGCCATCTGAGGGAGGACTGGAGGATAGGGTACACTGACGGCACCAGGATGAACGGCATGGCCGCCTAGGCGGTGCACTCGAAAGAATGGAGACGCCGCGTTAGTGCAACATATGGGGGCTTCCTAGGCACCGTATCAACGGTAGCCGATGCGGAGAGAAAGGCAGTGACACTAAGCGCAGAACAGGAGACAGCGGACATGCTGTTCATTCTCACGGACTCACAGGCAGCACTTCACATGGCGGTCAACCTAAGCAACGCCGCTCCCCCGAGGTCGGGGATTGAAAAAGACTTGAAGGTTGCACTCCTCAAGAGAAACACGGCCATTGCGTGGTTCCGTAGACCCATAGGCATTCCGGGAGAAGTCAAGGCGGGCCACCCAGCAGCCTTTGAGTCGTTACTGGGAGGGGCGGCCGAGTCACCACAGACAGCCACGGAGGAGGGGGTTAGGTCCACATCAAAGGCGATCAGAAGGGAAGACAGGGTTGCCAAGGGCTTCGGCCTTAGAAGGAGTGACTGACACAGAAGGGCGGCCTTAGCCCATACTTGGCTCAGAACCGACCGAGGCCCTCAGAAGAGCCGGTTGTATAAGATGGGTAAGGTCGCCGACCCCCCATGCCCATGCGGACACAACTCAGAGGACGGCCATCACATCACCTTCGCATGCCCCAGGTTCGGAAAAGCAAGGAAGGAGCTAATAGGGATCTCTTCGAACTGGGAAGACCTAGACGCGCCAAGATGGGACAAGGAAGCGGATGACGGACCTTACGGCAAGGTGGAGGCGTGCTTCGGATACCAGTTCAGGCAGCTGGCATGAACGGATAGGAGACTACCCAAATACAGGGAACTGAAACGACTTTCTTTTGTTTGAATCTGTGTGGAAGAGAGATGAGCGGGCCGGAAGGGACGTGGCGGCAGCGGGAGTTACGTCTTGTATTTAATGAACTGCTTGGGCAGGCCGGATTAAACCCTTAAAGGGAAAATAGTGGAGTCAAAAAGTGAAGATCAATACCTAAGAGAAAACAACAGAGGGGGAGGCAGTGAAGAGAATTGTAGGGTGTGAAGATATAAATTGAGGATAGTTGAAGTTTAGTTATTCGCCTGTAAGAATTGCCTTGGGAGTCAGTTAGGTGACGGTCCAGTTGAAAAGTTGGCCTCCAGATCATCTAAAAATCCCATTGAAGATATAGTAGAGGCTGCAGCGAGGTAAGTGGTGTTGGATTCGCATTCTGAAGTGAGTCGGGAAGACGTAGTACCTAATGCTAGCACCAGACATTAAGTAGAATTTGTGTGTATCATGAAGATAAGGCGGACAACAAATCTGTATCCACCCAACAGAACACAGAACACCATAGCGGTCCGCTGGTCTTCCCGGCACTGACAGATGCGGGAGTATCTACTGGCTATTGTTGGTTCAATATACTGAAAACATGGCCCCTGAAAAATGGCGTGGAGTCTATAACGAACCAGAGTAGGAGACAGGTTGAGAGGAACTTGTACATGTGTCCCGGGGTTGTCGGATTGCAGTGCGTGTGCGTGTAGGAGGCACCAAAAAGGAGGTATCTAGCTCCTGGTGGAAGGTTGATCAGTTTGGTAAGGATGATTGGCAGGCTCTTCCAGTGTAAATATGCCTAGTTGTTGAGATAATTGTATTCCGGGAGTTGAGTGTGGTCCTGGCAATTGAAGAAGTCTGCCAAATCCCCCTCCTCAACAATATCTAGAACAATGCAAATCACACATTCTTTTGGGCTTTAACTGCCCCATAGAAAATGGACTGCATGTAGATTTCTTGACCAGTAGTAAGTGTAGGGTGTAACAACCACATAAGTCATGTCTTTATCCGATTGTCGCGGACCCCATCACGGACGACGCCACCTGTATATAATGTTACCGTTAACTCCTTTGTCATCAAACGTTATTCTTGTATAGATTCCCCGCTGCCTTCGTTCTTGCTTCCTTTCCTTTTCCCCTTCATCTAACGTCTTGTTATCTCGTGTACCTAGCTACTAACAACGCTCCTCTTCTCTTACCTTCCCCTAGGCTCTGGAGAGCACGTTGGCCGCGAGGCCACCTCCATCACTCACGTATTCCGTCGACGTGAGTTTCCATGCGGTCCTTTGCCCTGCCCGCCTTACCCCTTGACCGTCCCCTCGGTTCCTACACCTAGTGTCGTGCCACATCGGGCACGGGATTCATGTTCGAAATTCCCTAACAACCCCATCGCGTTACAGGGCAATACACAGGGAGATGCGTGGTGGCTTGTTGCAATAAAATGTGTTTGGCCTTGGGTAGGTACTCAAGCTGGTCGACGGAGGTTGGCGAATTTCAGCCCAGTGGTAGCATTTCTTCAACATATTTTGGGGGGTTTCCTATGTCACAAACCCTGGTGAGCTTTAGTGATTCCTCCTGAGCATCATCATTCTGAGGGCGGTTATTGCTGCAGCGACGATGTGAACCAAGGGGCCATCAGATAATCTTGAAGCATTCGGGTACAGCAGACACAGGGCTGTGGTACAAGTTCTCTTTTTCGCCGGCTGCGGGTTCAAGTGATACTCTATTACAGGTGTTAGCATATAGGCTATGCTTTGTAAGGAAATGTGGGGGTAATGGAACCCAGCATAGTGCAGTCGCTCAGAGCCATATCGGAATGCGTTCTGGTAACAATGGCAGAGTCACCGGGTGCTGAAAGACAACTCTACAGAAATAGTGTAAAGGCTTACCTGTTTGTGTTTGAGATAGAAATGAATGGTTTAAGTATACAGTGCGTAACGATGCCTTTTATGCCTTTAGAGTTAGTTTGGTCATCCAGTGTGGAAAGACATGACAGGATGGTATTGGAAGAGAATCTCGGGTCTCACCTGAATGAAGAATAAGCTTCGCCTACAGGCTGAAGGACGGGTTGAGAGGATGGAATAAATGCTACTTCGGAGCAGACAGAGGGGACAATGGTGGACGCGTCCAAGTCAACGAGAAGTAAGGCATGTTATGTATGACTTCAAGTGACCGATGCGTTCAGACGTTTGAATGGAGGGAGGATGGTAATGCGCAGTGGAACAGAGGAGACCATGGTGAACGCTTTGGTAGATGTCCAGCGAAGCCAACGACAAGTAAGGCACGATATGCGAAATGACTCGGAGTGACACATGCGTTGAGCCAATAGGTTCATACTACAACTGGAATTACTCCTTATGAAGATATATTCAAACAAAAAAAATCAAAGTCTGCTATTCCTAAAAGTGTAACGACTAGCTGCTCCTTTACTCGATAAAGCGGGCGACACTATGCCTCTGCCCCATTAGGGACAGGGCGAATTATTCATATACAAGAAGCAACCTCTTCTTCACAATCATCGTGAGATTCAGAACTGCAAGCACATTTGTCGTCTATCATGCAAACTTACAACATCCAGATCCACCCCCAATGCCCGTATTGATAATACAACAAATTTACAAGACCATCAAGATCTTCAGCTTGTGAAGGGGTACTGCAACGAGCTCAACAGCTTACAGCTCTGACCCAGCAAAATATGGTAAAAAGTTTTGGAACGGCAACATCAAATTGAGGGTTTTACTGTAGGTGATATATACCCCAACAAAATCACATGGTGCCAATGACCACCATCTGTATTCTGTAATTCTGCGCTAGCCTCATCTGATCGACAAGATGTTCTGTCAACAACATATGGCTTTTTTGATTGACATGGTCCAACTCGTGGATGGTTTTCCAACCACGGGGACGAGATCCTCGCTGGGGTTGTTAAGAGATTATTCGTGCCGGCAAATGGATCAGAAATGGAGTGGTGTATTGGGATTACATCTCTATTAATCACTGCCTTCTCCTGGGATAGCGAGAGACGTATGTGCTATATTCGAAAATGCATATGGAGCCGTATACACAAGGCTTCGTTTTCCAAGACAGTGCCTTTCGCCGGTGAATTGTCTGGAGCTCCACAGTAGATTAGATTAAAAGGGAAGGTAACTGGGTATGGGTCAGCTGTACCTTGAAGCTAGACATGATAGGTGGACGCACAACGTAAATTGGACACTACTCTGTAATTTCTGTAGTCTAGCTGGGCACTGTAACGGGGCACCTGTGGGCTCAGGACTGTGGGCGGCTCCAGTAGGGTATCACTATGGCAAGAGAGTAAAATTGAGTTAAGAGTAATATACAAGACGTTGTGTAAGGAGGGCAGGAGAGAGAAAGTGAGAGCGATAGATTGCGAGTCCCGCCCTTAGTTAGCCCGTGTCATTTGACTAAGAGACATTGTATGCAATTGCATGAGCGTTGTGACTAGACCATAAATACCTAGTGGAAACAGTTATTTTTGCTCATCAAAGCCCTCTTAGCATCATCTATTGACATATTTTACAGCCAAACTTCCCTCGGGATCCCCCAGATTTCGCCTTATATTACTCAACCAGCAATACACTTTGGCCCCTCTGTGGTATATAAAACAAACTACCACACATCCGTAATGCAATCCCAGATTTTGAGCCTATTCGGTTGTATATTGGGCGCGAAACCATCGATAGCCGCAGAATAACCGCTTGATCCACTTCCCGGTGGTAATCCGCATCCCAGGGACCAATGGTATCTCTTCTCTCATCTCTCTCACATAGCACGCCCTTCATTGGATTCACGACTCACCGCTCGCCACATTCAAACATCCGGATCTGGCAACAATACTGGTGGCCAGTGCGTGGCACACGTGTCCTACGTCCATATAATTGGGATCGTCGTGTGGCGGTGCTGTCGTAGTCGTGCACCTATCGCTTGCCCGGTGGCTTGTAGCCGTGTCTTGACTGAAGGGTTTCGCTGATCTGACTTTCCGAGGTTGTTCTTTCTTTTGGCTGTCATAGTCGCTGTTGGCCGTGGTTGATTGGGTTCCCGTTCCTATATTCAGCTTTGCGGTGGTGGTGTGGGAGTTATCTTTTCTCTGAGTACCTAGTTGGGTTCTCGAGTGTGGGCGCTCTTGCGGAAATATCGTGGGCTAATGCTCGTTGAAGGCGCCTTTGTATGATAGCGGAGTAGAAGAGGGAAGAAGACGAGGTCAAAAAGCCTCAAGCGAGGGGGAACGCTTCTCGGTGGTTGTTCCCCCGAGGTCTGTGTAGAGAGTCTTGCTACGGGCGGCGAGGGCTATCTCATGGTGCCTCTCGCTTATCTGTAGCTGTCCTGGTTGTTGAGTTCGGACGAAGCACTCGTTGTGACACTTCGATTGTTGAGGAGGGGAACAGAGGGGACAGGAGTGAACGAGAATCAAGGTACAATATGACTAGAAGTGACAGATACGAGTTTCTTTTAGTTTTTTTGGCAAGGATAGAGTTGATGAAGCATGGTACTTGTGAGGGAAACAGAAGGGACAGTGGGTCCTTGCAGTACCCCTGGCTATGAGTTTATATGGGTTTATTTACGCCCCCAGAAACGTCTATGCCAGCAAAGGTTTCTTAATTACGCATTATGCAATAGATGAATTTCGAACTATATAATCCAAAGTGAACACAACTCAGTACAAGGAGACTAAGTGGCAGGCATGGTACCACAAATCTTACCATAAAGTGGCAAATACGTACATGAATCACCCCCAAAATTATTTAGCACCAATCAGCCAGCCCCATACGATTTCACAAATGACAACAAGATATATCCCCAAATTTGCGTATATCAACTCCTCGGTCTATTGTTAGTCAACGCATGCCACAAACACTCCTCCGCCACTGTGCCTGACGGGGACAACAGGTGCGGTAAACGACCTGGGGATGATGTGCGGGAAATAGGACATGCTGGGTCGTCTGGTGCCTTTCCGTGCTGTCCCTGCCATTGCCACTCGGGTCGTGGATTTGCCTCCGGCTTCGCGTTCCTCAGCCCTGCCATCTTTTTCTCCCTCGCCTCCTCCTATTTTACACTTTCCTTTCCTTCATGTGAAATTCCTCCATTCCCTCTTCCGCTATCTCCCCGACCTTTTATTGCTCCCGCCTTTCCAATATACGGTGTGCTCCGGTGGGCCACCGTTTTTGTTTCCACCGTAACTGCTAATAACTGCGTCATATCTCCCGCCGTAGGTCTGTTAGCTGTCCGCAGAGCTTTCTGTCCATCCTTTCTCCCTGCTCTGCTATCGCAGTCAGTAGCCTTATCCCTAACCGGTCGACTTGTGTCTCGATCTCCTTGACAACTCTCTCGCTGAAGGCTTCCATCATCTCCTCCTGTTCTCTTCGCAAGATCCGCACGAGTTCGTCCTTATCTGTTACGCACCGTGCTTGCTCTGCCTCCCATTGTTGCTGTAACATTGTCTCGGCCTGGTTCACCCGGTTGAGGATCACCTGCTCCCCCCCATGCGGCCCCAGGGCTCTTTGCGTATCCATCGTTTCCAACACCACGTTCAATGCTTCCAGCATCCCTGCCTTCTGTGTCTCTTGGATCTGGCGCACTGCATCCTCCAGCCTTGCCACCACATTTCCCATCGCCCGCTCAGTCCTTCTTGTCCGGGATCGCCACCGACGAGGGGTGTCTCTCCCTAGTACGCTGCAGTCATCGCGATCGCTATCGATCCATCCACACTGTGGGCTTTCCGGCACCAGCCTTGGGGGGGTAGATGCTCTTAAATATGGCGGGACATCGTATCCCTCGTCGCTCCACCTGTCACATGTAGTGCACCCTCGTGCAGCAGGGCAAGACAGTATACTGATGGGGGGCCTGGTTTCTGCATTTTCTCCACCCCAACCATTTGCCACCCACATGTCCATCATTTCTTCCCGCGCCTCAGCGCTGATATCCTGCCATACCTCACCACCGTCAATATCCTCCTGCAGAATGGCTTCGACCACGATGTCGAAGCTGTCTCCGGCCCACACACCGTGGCAACGGAACCCTGGAATATTCTCCAGGATCCCCTCTGACCAACATGTCCTCAAGTGGATCAGTGTCCCGAGACCGAATCCCCAGGGATGGTGCCCATGTGGCAAGTCTCCGTCCCGTGATACCCCGTCTCCGCTGTTCAGGACATATGCGTAAACATATTCTTTCTTCGTCAGATTTCGTAATACCCTGCCACGGCCACACGGGAATATCTTTCTGCAGTCCAGGACCCTGTCCCAACACCCATAGCACACCTCATGCGGGTTAACTTGCGGAGGAGACAGACAATTATCAGCTTGCAGAACATCTCTTTTCGTGGAGTTGGTCACCACATCGAGAATAGTCATACATGTGACGTCTCGGCCCCCGGGTAGTGGGTACAACACAGTGAAGTCCTCGGGTACCTCGGTAGTGATTCCTGGTGGGTTTGTAGTCATATTGGATCCAGCCCAAACCAGGGGGGTATTTGCCCATGGTGCGCACACGGAGCAGAAACGCTTGATAAGTTCAGGGCGTAGTACGGCACGCAAGGCGATGCAGCAGTGTATTAATGTGAGGATCGAGCCGGTGTCTAGCTCGTCTGCAATGAGGAGGAGAAGTTCGTTGGGGAGCTGGAGCAAGCGACTGTTCATGTTGGCGTATGCTGGATCGACGACTCGACATCGGTCGATGATATCCTCCCAGCAATTATCAGTGTCATCGCAGCACGGAACCGCCAATGTGTGAATTATGCTATTGGGGTTATGCCAGTTACGTAGCCAGTCCTTTACCCCTAGTGAGTAGCCCGTGGGGTCTGACCAAAGAGCCCCGTCGAGACCCTCCCGCCGTTTGTATGCAATCATCTTCCAATATTCATATTCGGGGTTGCTCATGTCGCTGATTCTACACCAAAGACGTGAACCTGATGCATTTCGGACGACGAGGAAGTTGCGGAGTGTAGGGTATATATATACCTAAGTACCCAGGGGAGGAACAGGGGCTGGGGTGGCCCAGAGGTTGGATAATCTAGCCGGGTCTTCACCCGGGGATGCACCCCCTCGTCATGTACCTTAGTATAAATACGAGTAATGATTTACAAAAAAAAAAAAAAATATACCTAAGTACGTGTATGTGTATAGATGATTTTGTAAAGCTTGCAATCAGTGGAAGCAAGAGGATGCTGGGCTCACTTACTCTGTTCTACGGAGCTTGGATATACCTGACTGATCTCTTCCGCTGCACAGTGAACTGGTCCATTGATGGCCTCTAACTAGGAGGCCTAAAGCCCAGTATCTATACATATTATCCCATGGGCCCACATGTCTCCCGGTTGGCTCACATGTCTTGCCTCGCTCACATGCATTAACGTTTTTCCACAACCTAACGATTTATATTAAACCATAACCTACTCGACCGGCCCACACCGGCCCACACCGGCCCGCGACTGCGGGATTACCGTATTCCAAGAAGCACCGGGGCTGAACCTATCCAATAATGCTAGGTCCAGAAGCCGTGGTAAGCATCAGATATGCACCGTACGGTATGGTATCCCACAGCAGCCCTCCGTATTGAGAACCTGGATGATATCCTGAGCTACAGTACCTGGTATTAGGAATAGCTCCACTCATCAGACAAAGACTACATATTTTTTATATTAATTTGTCGAGCCTCGAACCTTACCAAAAAAAACCTCACTCTCTCGAGGCACGGATAACGAATCTAATATAGTTCTGGTCGGTGATCGAGCTCTTCGTAGCTAGTCTGGTTGGCACAAGCTCTCATACTTAGCTCGTCCAGTTGGCGCAACCCCCGCCCCTTCTTCCCTAGGGTTTCTCGTTTGAGGTGCAGTAGCAAGAATCTTCGGTCGCTTAAAATGATGTAGTTGGTATGAATACAATAGACTCCTTCTCTTTCCCTAAGGAATGGGTTGACCTAGACACGGGTGGGCCAATTCCGGGTAGGTCAGTCTGCCTGGAAATAGTCCTAGGGGGCTAGCCTCTCTGGGAATTGTCTCAATGGACATACGCTGACCAGGTAAAGTATGCTTGCCACTGATTGTACGCATGTTAGCCAGTTCAGGTTGACGGGCCACTGGATATACGTATCCTGGCTAGCTAAGGCAGGCTTGGTTACTCGGAGGTTGTGTGGTTTCCTAGTGGCAGGGGTGTATAAGGAGTAATTTGACTGTGTCTTATGGAACAACAGGGTTGGGGTGGTCCGGGTGGTGGTGGGGGAGTTTCCTTATGCCTGCTTTAGAGCGGTCCACCAGTTGCAATACCCTGCCCGAATGGCCTGAGACTGACATTGCATTATACTACGCTCTGAGAAGCCGCTCATTGCAATATACTCCGTTTGCATCAGCAGGGTTATCCACATTCCTCACTTGCATTCTATATCCCCGTGGATTAATCTACTGACAGAATTCCAGCAAGTGCAAATCGAAATACCCAACCCGACAATGCAGCAGTATTATAATCAATTAGCCTTGTAGCAGCCCTTGCGACCCGTTACATAGTTTTCTACATACTGCTACGGAAGAGGAGGACCACTTTATGGACCCGGACCCTAGAAGCCGAACCAGAGGGGGGGACTACTCATGTATCTAGATTTAGTACAATTCATATTCGTCTACGATGATCTATGTAGATGTTGCATGTACTTATGCTACAATAGTTCTTCACGTTCCCACACATGGTAATCACATACCCAGCCTCGTATACAGCAATACATGTACCCGAATATCGTATACCAAAACCCCCGTAAATCTCCCGGAAAATGAATTTTCCTGGGGATTTGTTAGTTTGCCTTTAACCTAGCCTTCCTGGTGTGGACAAAATCCCCGTAACTGTAATATATGGTTTTCCTACCACGGGGACGAAATCCTCGGCGGGGTTGTTGGGAAATTATTCGTGCCTGCCAATGGATTAGAAATGGAGTAGTGTGTTGGGATTACATCTCCATTCATGACTGGCTTCTCCTGGGATAGCGAGAGACATATGTGGTATATTCGAAGATGCATATGGAGCCGTATACACAAGGCTTCATTTTCCAAGACAGTGCCTTTCGCCGGTGAATTGTCTGGAACTCCACAGTGGATTAGATTAAAGAGGAAGGCAACTGGGAATGGGGCAGCTGTACCTTGAGGTTAGACAAGATAGGTGGGCACAACGTGAATTGGACACTACTCTGTAATTTCTGTAGTCTGGCTAGGCACTGTAACGGGGCACCTGTGGGCTCAGGTCCTCAGGGCTGTGGACGGCTCTAGTGGCGTATCACTATGGCAAGAGAGTAAACTTGTACTAAGAGTAATATACAAGACGTTGCGTGAGGAGGGAAGGAGAGAGAAGGTGGGGGCGATAGATAGCGAGTCTTTGATAGCCCTTAGTGAGCCCGTTTCCCGTGAACACCCGATAACCCCGATCCTTCGATCCTGTGCAGCACATAAGCCCGTCATCCCCCGTATACCGTACGACCCAGTACCCAACTCCCTCGCATGGAGCCCATCATTTACTCTCATGGGAGTCGTAGGCCCTTTTGAGTGTAGCCACGGTGACAGTCCCACGCACATTGATTTCGCCCTCCAGCTCCGTATCCTACAAATCTGGTAATGGGCTCAGACTCGTGCTCCTATTCCTCCCCTCCCGCGAAACCACCCTGCCACCACCCCTCTCCTCCATTTCCAAAGTCACCCGCTTGAACTGCTGCTGCAGCCGATAATTCTCAAACCAAACCCTTCAGCCTGTCGTTCATCCTGGCACTCCACGTACTTTGCATACCACTCACTATTGTCCCTCCAATGCACCACTTGCCTCACTATCACCCCTCGAGTCCCGCTTGGTATGATTCCCACCTGGGTCTTCAGATTCTCTCTCGTGATGGCGGTAAGTAGACGACGTTATCGATCTTATCCAACCGGGTGGCTCCGCCTACGGTATGGTCGTCTGTAATTCGAACCAGTTGGCGGGCAACTTGGTCGACGCTCCATTCCCCGAGATCTTCGTTCCTTGCATCGCGCTTCTGGGTTCTAGCGATATTGGAGGTCCCAATCAATGGGATAAAGTAGGCCCTGGGCGTGGGCACGTACGCCTGGGCACGACCCAGGAAGAGGAAGGCTCGATAGATCGACGTTTCATAGAGATTCAGTCTATGAAACTTACAGAGGAGCAGGAAGATTCGCGTCAAAAGTTGTGGAATGCGCTCTTTAGTCCGTATTTCATACCCGCAATCTTGGCACCGGGTAAGATATCCGGGCCTGTGCCTAGGCCGCCCGGTGGAGGGAGTGCTGCACGAGTGGGAAAGAGGAAGGGCAGAGAAGAGAAGTGAGCTCTGCCTTGATGTGATCTGCAGTAGTGACGTGATCTATAGAGGAGCAGGATATATATCAGCTGCATATACATGGGCAGACGATTCAGTTGAATTTTCACATGAACGGAGCCTCCGGATGAACGTTCGCATGAGCACACATAGCATGTGGAGCTCAACAAGATAAGCATGAGGCTAGCTCAGGGCGGGTCGGCTCGATTATGACGGTATAGCTAGGTATAGGCAGGATGACATGCACTGTATACCATTACCTAACAATCAGCGGTCCCAAGGATGCCAGTGAAAGAAAGGAGTGGGGGTGTTCAGTGTAAGACACAACCCGAGATGGAGAGGCCTGGGAGAAGCGTTGGGGGAGGTGGCTGTTTACGTTGGGGTATGTCGGATCACCATATCCGCCAGCTGGATTGACGCGCCGACGTCAGTCGATGACATGTCATAATTATTAGCATCATCGTACCATGGGACAGCCAATGTGTGAATTATGCCATTGTAGTGAGGCCACTGACGTAGCAAGTAGACAGTAACGGAGTCAGTAGAAGTTGAGACACACCATAACTAGACCTCGGTATGTAGTCTTCATTCAAAGTTGATCCCGCATGTTGGTTACTTTGCTGATTCTAAACTGAAAAAGTGAGTCTGATGGATACTGGAGATAGGGGAGTTGCGGAGTGAAGAGTGGGTGGGGATGCAAGTGGAGTCTAAGCTCAATGTACATGGGGGAGGGGCTGGTACGGCCCAATGGTTGGACAATCTAGTCGGGTTTCCACTCGGGGATGGGTACCCTCATCATATACGTGATTTATTAAAATAAAAATAAAAATAGTTTAGGTTCAAAATATATATGAAGGTTGATTATTCTGGGTTCTACCTAACTAGGCTCTCCGTCACGCCGCTTCAATGTCTCCCGTAGGAGCAACAGTTCCTCCCTCGCCTCCACGCTAATATCCTGCCACTCCTCACCACTGCCCATATCTCGTTTGAGCTTCTCCTCCACCACAATGTCGAAGCAGTCTCCAACCCACATACCTGTGCCGTACACCGATGAGATAACCTGGGCGTCATCTTCTAGATCTGACCAACATGTCCGCAGGAGGATCAGCACCCCAAAACCGAATCCCAATGGGTGGATCCCGTCTGGTATGTCTTGTCCCTTTGAAACCCCGTCTTCACTTGTCAGTACATGTGCGTACACATACTGCTTCTTTGTCAGGTTTCGAAGCACCCAACCATGGCCCTCGGCAAACAGCTTCTGCCTCGTGATGTCGTTCCAGCAGTAGGGCGTCCCTCGGATGTAGGGGTATGGGCATTCGACAGGAGGGTTAAGTTGTGGAGGATCAAGGGGAGGGTCTTGGAAAACAACATTGGCGGCGTTGGCACAGAACGTCACATCTATAAGGGTCATTAGGTAATATGGCGCCCTCCCGTCAGCTAGACCAGTCTGAAGCCCTTGGGCACCTCAGCAGTGATTCCTGATGGATTGGTACGCATACCTGACCGACAACAAATCAACGGGGTATTCGCCCATGGTGCGCACCCCGCGCAGAAACGCTTGATGACTTCAGGAAAGAGTATGATACGCAGAGCGACGCAGCATTGTGTCAATGTGTAGATACTGTTGAGGTCCAGTTCCTTCCCAATAGCAAGTAAAAGCTCATTGGGAGGCTGTAGGAGGGGACTGTCCATATTGGTGTAGGCTGGAACATTTTCATCACGAGAGTCGCCGGATGAATTGATGCGTCGGTTGCCGATGTTGCATAGATCGACAAAGCATGGAATTGTCAATCTAGGGATCAAGGCACAGTGGAATATCGGGTGCAGCCTAAACTCCACTAATCCCCTACTGGGGAAGCCGCTGAAGCTCTCTTCTCTCTCGTATGCCGTCATGCGCAAGTATCGGGACATATTGGCTCCTCCGGTGATTCTACACACAAACAGTCAGCTCCAAGCCAGGCACCGTACCACAGAATAGTTTCTAGGTGAGAGGTACTAGTCTTAGGACTGTAGGTACATATGAGAGGCGCTTTCCGGGACGATGTAATTGTAGAGATGATAGATGTGTGTAGAATGCCTACGGTCCAGGTCTCTCCCTCCATATCGCACAATTAAAGAGGGCGAGCGCTTTTATATAGAGCTAGCCTCCATGAAGACTGTAATCAGGTTTTACAAGCGTGTGGAATTGGGTGCGCCACTGATGTTATGAGCTGTGTGTGCTAGGCTGACCAAACAATACCACTAGAATATGTTACAATTCAACACCCCTCCTCAGCACAAACGTCTTTGCAAATAAGCAGGATCAGTCCCGTTAAAACCCTCAAAAACCCCATAGGTAAAAAAAACGTAAGAGTGCTGATTTAACCGGCCCTACTCAGTCTCAACGCTGCTGCCGAG